>Ga0209700_100726_pt1 | contig 65435 bp, 29 predicted proteins | sample SiratroredBW_FD_187528 | JGI IMG/M metagenome (GOLD analysis project Ga0209700, IMG submission 187528) | Root nodule microbial communities of legume samples collected from California, USA - Siratro red BW (SPAdes) (version 2) | ecosystem: Host-associated > Plants > Roots > Nodule | place: USA... | reverse complement strand
ATAATGAAATATTTGTAATAGTAATAGTAATATTAATAATAATAATATTTATAATTATAATATTAATATTAATAGTAATAATAACAATATGATTATAATAATATTATAATATTAAAAATAATAATAACAGTTTTATATAATAATAATATTAATAATAATAATTATTATTATTATTATAAGTATAATAATAAATATAATAATAATTATAATATGACAAAAAAATTATTTTAATCTAATGATTATGAGTTCTGTCAAGCTGATAAAATCGTGAATTGTGATAATAAAAATATAATAAAATAATATAAATAACAATAAAAATAATATAATAATAATAATAATAATTTTTACAAATTTATCGTTAAATATACTCGTGGGTAATTTCGGTTCTTTTAGTGACTTTTAATGGTTACAAATGGTGAACCTTGTTAACAAAGTTGGTTTCTTGATACTTAATGTTTTAACTATATCTCTTAATGTTCTAACCATATTACTGGATACAAGAATTGGTTCCTAATCTTGATATAAGCAGATAAAACAGGGTGTTGATGATATTGTAATCAAAAGAGAGAGAAATAAGGTAGCACTAATTGAAAATGTGTTATTTATGCTTAGTAAGAAATGTAATCTCCTGAGCGTGGGTCAGTTGGTAGAAAAGGGGTTCTCAATTACCATGAAAAATAATTTGCTTCATATATATGATTCAAGCCAAGTCTCTTTTTTTAAAAAATAAAATAAAACATTTCAAATGAAGCTTCAAAAAGTTAGAAGTCAGTGTCTTACAATTGATAAATCAATTTGGCTTTGGCATATGAAGTTTGGTAATTTAACATAAAAATGATAATTGGACTTCCTAATATTTCTATGCCTGATAAAATATGTGTACATATGTTGTATATTATGATGTGCATGGAACTTCTGAAGTATCTTTCATAGAAAAAAAAAATATTTCATTTCATATTTAGATAAATATAGCTTTATGATGTGATTATACTTGATAAAGACCAAGAGATGTGTTTGCAATCTTTAAGAAATTGAGGCTATGGTTGAGAAGCAAAGTGAGACGTCTATAAAGATAGACCAAACAAATGGAGGTGCTGATATACATCTCATGAATTTAAGTCTTGTCATGAAGAATATAACACTAAGGAAATTGTTTCCAGCACCCCACAATTGCTTCCTGCACCCCTCTAGACATGTGAATAGACCCTTATACCTCTGTTAGTGAACATAAAAGAGATCAGGGTGTTGGTGGAGCCACTGTGGAGATCGTGAGTTGTTTGGAGGTTGAAGGTGTTGCAGAGGAGCTTAAAGATTGGAGGTGCTGTAAAGGTTGTTGGACATATTTGAAGTGAAGATTGGAGATTTAGAATGTTTAGGTAAGTGATTGAATTTTAATTTAAAAAATATTAGGGATGAATGGGTGTTTCTGTTGTTGTAGATGGATAGATTATTAGGGTCATTGGTGGTGTAGATTATGTGTGGTGATTGGTGGTGAAAGGTGGAGACACATAGAGGATACTTTTCAAGTTGGGGATTGGTTTTAGAAAATCGTTTTTCAGAGAAGAAGACGGAAAACGATTTTCCTAAATAATTTTTTTTTCATTTTTTTTGAACATTTCAAAAGACATTTTCCGAATTTGTAATACAAATACTGACTTATGAAAAATATTTTCTAAAATATTTTCTAGAATATGTTTCTGCTATTCCAAAAATGGTTTTTCATAATAATTTTCTCCTTCTAAGAAAATGGTTTTCTGTAACAACATCCCCTCACCCCCTCTTTTCTGAAAAATTGTTTTCCATAATAGAAGTTCCTTCTACGGAAAAGGCCTTTTGAAACACTTTTCCCACACCCCAACCCCATTTCAGAATTCGATTTCTAAAACCCCCATTTACAATATACCATTTAGGCAAAACCTTAACTCTGCACCCCTACGTAATGAAACAACAAGTGCCACTTACCTCTCCCCCAGACAGAGACGTTGTCGGAAAGCGTTTCAAAGCCACAGCCACCACCGCACCCACCGCAGAACGTCCACCCCACTCACCGTCTGCACCACTCACCCTTTCAATATTCTGCTAAGGGTGTTTCAGGTAATATCAAATTTTGAGGGGTGCAGAAAGCAATTATAGCTTTTTGATGTGGTTATACTTGATAAAGATCAAAAGTGATGTGTTTGCAATCTTTAAGAAATTCGAGGCAATGGTTGAGAAGCAAAGTAAGAAGTCTATAGAGAAAGACCAAACAAATGGAGGTGCAGATATACATCTCATGAATTTAAGTCTTGTAGTGAAGAATATAACACTAAAACGAGATCACAACTACAACACAATGGCTTGTTAGAAACAAGGAATGGAATATTTTTGACATGACAAGAAGTAAGGCAAAGCAAAAGAAGTTGCCAAACTCATTTTGGAAAGAAGCAATTTCTACTGTAGTTTGTGTTAAACAAGTGCCCCCGTAAAGAAGTTGAAGGGAAATGTTCCAGATGATGTTTGGTTCGAAAAAAAAAAACCAACAATGAACCATTTCAGAATTTTTGGTTCACTTTATTCTAAACATGTTCCAAATGCTAAAGGGTGGAAGCTAAATGGTATAAGTAAGGCTATAATCTAGAAGGATATCATTCTATAAGAGCCTAGAAACTTTATTATCCAGCAACTAAAAAAATATGTATCAATAGAAACATGGTTGTGAATGAAGTAGAATCAACGAACTGGACAACTCATAGCAGCAATCCTAAAACCAACATTTCTCCATTACTAATTGAAAGAAGAGAAAGAAGGTAATGAAGTTGATAATATAAAAGCTCTTATTTAGTCATAAAGACGAACTAAGTAGAGAAATTTATTAAGAACACTTGTAGATTTTAAAATATTTCCTAATAATGCAATAACACATCAAGGAGATTTGTACATTTTACTTTGTTAGCAACCTATTGATTATGTGGAAGCAAATCAGTAACTGTAGAGAGTTGCAACGGTGGAAGAACCATAAGTCACAAAGAAAAACTAAACTTTGATTTTTACTAAACTGTCCTTTTACAAAGATCAATAGATGTTAATGGGTATTTAAGATGAAGCTTAATCATGATAGATCAATTGTCAAGTGTAAGGCAAGATTGGTGGCTAAGAAATTCTTATAAAAATAAAGTTTTGATTATTTAAAAGTATATGCTCTAGTTGCTAGAATTGAGACAAAAGGTCAATTGTAACATTGCATGTGTAAAACGGTTACTACTAAAAAATTGTTAGTGACAGTGATCAAAATTTATTTTTATGATTTAATGAATTTAGTCTTCTATGTCGTTTGAATCCTAATTCCAAACATTGTCATCGTGACTCACCTCGTCACCAAACATAACCAAACGGTTATGGTAAAACTTGCTTATAACCTAGCTGAAGCATATAAGCTAGGAGCTGAAAAACTAGAAGCTTATTATTGGATTATGATATTTTTTTCATGTTATCTTAAATCCAACATATGTTTTTTTGTCAGTTTTCAAGTTTTGCTTCTATGATCATATTTATTTATCTGATTTTATGACATTACTTCTTTCCATTTTCCTCTAAATATCCTTTTATTTCTGGAAGCAAATACTGAAAAAATCTTTTATGGATTGGATGACATAGTAATATAATCATTGTATGTATTCTGCTCTTTGTAGAAGCTATGGAAAGTTGAAGTTTTGCTTTGTGCTTAGTATATTGATTTAACAATGTAGGTTGAAGGTGAAATGAACAAGCTGGCAATGGAAGAAGCTGGCTTCTTCAACTGTGTCAGTGTTCCTGATGGGGCACATTTATCACCTGGGCAATTCCTTTTGCCCCCATTTTCCCCTTTTCTTCTATATATTTTGACAATGGGCCTATCGGTGGCATGTAAAGTTGTGAAATATGTTCAAAATGTCTTTTTCTCCTTTCATTTGCAATATTGTTTGGTAGGATGTTGTGTTTTTTTTTTTTTCTTTGAATTTGAATTTCTATAAGCATTCAATATGAAGTTGTCGTCTTAGAGTTTGAATATCTTTGTGTCCTTAATAGAGGCGCTCATTGATTTGTTTTTAGTGTCAGGGTTGCTGGTATCTTGACCAGTTTTAATTAGATTGTTAGACTTTATTTAAGCATATCTTTTGACTGAAATAGCTCTTATTTACTGATATAATATATATAGCATTGATTTTTCAAAGAGTTCTATGGTCTCATAATATTTTGTTTGAAAGTTATAGGCACCACTTCAAATTACATTAAAATATTGAGAGCAGTAGGTTTGTTTGGAGAGAACTTCCTAGTTAATGCAAAATATTACGGAACGCATATTTGGATCAGGCAAACAGTAAACCCCACAACAATAGCAATAGCAATGTTGTGTTCAATGAATGTGTTGTCTGTTGTTTATTTTATTTCATTTTATAAGTTAGTGAGACATCTAGAAGATTCCGAGTACATTTTAAATCTTGTGTTTTCATAACTTCAATTTCTTTGCTGATCGATGGGATACATATACTTGAACTTTATTTTCAAATGTGAATGAAATTTTATTATTCTTAGATTTTGCTTTTTTTTATTATTGTATTGTTATATTTGATTTTAGTTATATAATAATAACATGGTCTACCTTTTTTGGATAATTATATTACTTAAAAGAAAAATATTTACATAAAAAACTTGTATTATTACATGAAATTGTACTAACATGGTATTACATTTATCGAATTTATATTTTTTGTAAAAATAAAATAAAATTGAAAAAAAAAATCACCGATTAATTTAGCGACAAAAATTGATATTTTAAAATTGATCACTATATCAATTACAAATTTAGTTATAGATTCAGTCACTAATTTTGATCAGAAATCTAATTATTAATTTCAATCATAGATTTATTATTAATTTTAGTCACAAATTTATTATTAATTTTGCTTATATATATAGTTACAAACAAAAATAGTGACTAATGCTAATTGGTTACTATTTTAATTAGTTATCGATTTTAAAGATTTAGTGACTGATTTTTTTTTATTATTTCATATTTTTTTTTTATAGTAGGTGACCCATGTTTCAATTAATTATGAAGTCATCTTTCTTAAATGGTCTATTTGAAAAAAAATGTTTGTCATACAACTACTAGGATTTGAAATTGGAGGTAGTGAAAAAAAATATATAAATTGAAAAAAACCTTTGTATGACTTGAAACAAATTTCTAGAACCTACAATAAGATTATATATTCCTTTGAAGCATTATTTTCATAAATTTTAAGTTAAGTATGATATGTATACCTATATCCAAAATGATGTGAGCTTGTTATTGATTATGATGTGTATACAGATATCTAAAATGATGTGAGTTTGTTGATTATGTATATTTATGTACATAATATACTAATATTATTGAGATAGAACAATTTAAATCTTTATTGATTTTTGAATTTGAAATGATAAACTTGGAAAAGCTAAAATATTTTTTCGAAATGGAGCTTTGTAGAGAACTGAAAAAAAAGTTGTGCTTCATCAACAAAAATATGCTACTAAGATATTGGGAATTTAGAATTGAAAATTACAGTGCTGCAACAAATCCAGTAGAGATAAATATAAAAGTTGAAGAATTGAATAAAAAATAAGAGGATGTAAATTATACTTAAAACAAATGGTCGGTTCATTCACATATATTTGAAATAGTAAGACCGGGCCGATTTTTCATCTTATGTGCATTGCAATTGCATTGAATAGTAAATTTATAAATCATCTAAAAAACGTAAATTTATAAATCATCTTAAGAACGTAAATTTACTTACTACTAAAAAAGTGTTATAATCCATAAAAGCATCACTAAAGTTTGGAGTATTATTTTTAAATAAAACCAACTAAAAGTTGATTTGGTAAGTTATTTAGATTCACATTGGTATGAGAAGTGTAGTGATAAAAGGAGCACCAATGAGCATTTTATAGGTACACCAATCTCTTGGTGCTCTAAGAAGTAATTAGTTGTAGGACTATCACTACAAGAATACTCTGATATAGTGTGGGTCAAAAGTCCACTTAGCAGTACCTATGACCATTAGACCTAAAGAACTTTACTGCCTTATTACGCTTATTATTATACCTATTAATTCGATAAAAATTATTGTAATATTGTGGTGCGTGGGTCTTACCCACGCTACTTGCAATTAATTAATTGTAAATAATATTATGCTGCGTGGGTCTGGCTCCCGCTCCCGCTAGGTTTTATTTTAATGTTTTTAATTTTCTGTTGCGTTTTGCGTGGGTCTGGCTCCTGCTAGGTTTTATTTTAATGTTTTTAATTTTCTGTTGCGTTTTGTGTGGGTCTAGCTCACGTTGCTTGAAATTAATTAATTGCAAATATTAATATGATGCGTGGGTCTGACCCCGTTTGATTTTACTTTTATTTTTTTGAATTTTTTTTTGCGTCTAGACCCACGCTGCTGGGCCCCGCTTGATTTTAATTTCTTTTTTAAATTTTCTTTTGTGTTTTGCAGCTTCCAATTAATTAATTGTAAATAAGATTGTGCTGTGTGGGTCTGGCCCCCGCTTAGCTTTATTTTTTTTTCAAATTTTTTTATTCAGATTGCGTGAGCTATGACATTTTAGAGTGGGTTTGACCCCCGTTTCTTGCTTGGGCCATTAACTCACGCATATTTTTGGTAACTATTTGACTGTTTTCTTATAGTGTATTATTATATGAGGCTAAGTATATTATAGGCTCTTGTACCACTTATTAAATTATTTAACTTTTATTTAATTTTAAAGAATATAACAATAGATATTAAAAGGCTATGTAGTTACTAGTTGATAACAAGTCAACTATAAATATAGCTAATAATCCTATATCACTATAACAAAAGTAAGCATATATAAATTAGATTTCATTTTATAGGAAGCAAGTTAACAATGGAAGAAATTAAATTATAAACTAATATATTGTTCTATTGAATTGAATTATATATGATTAATGTATTCACCAAACGTTGAATGAAAAAAGACAAGTTTGAGAGAGTGAAAGTTAAGTTTGGTATGATATATATCTTTTAACACTTAAAAGTAAGAAAAAGTGTTGTAGTTAATTCAAATATAGTTAGTTGGTCTCTATACTCAATAACTCTATAAACAGAATATGCTGTAAATGTTATTCAGTTTTTAAAAAATAGCAGCTTGTTTCTCATTAGTTTTTTTTATTCTTTCTTCCAACAATTTTAGATTGGTTCCTGGTAATAATCATCTTCGCAGCTAAGTCATTGTATTCATCACCCAATGCTCATGTCTCATTGAACTATCCAATAAATTATATGCATCATTTATTTTGTAAAAATATGATGAAATAACCCAATAATCATTCTTCCAATACAATTTCATTGATAATTATAAAAAAGATGAATGAAAGGAGGAGAACGTCAAGACACAGCGAGCTTGGTCAAACTATTAAAGGTGGTTTTCATTACGTCCTATGCCTAGCTAGGGTTCATTATGATACACTCACACGTACTCCTCGTACAAATTTATTCTTGGAAAGTATTAAAATATTGACTAAATTGCATGTAGCAATGCTATGTTGGTCAAAACAATTTCGTGGCAGTCAATGAACACAGGCTATGTCATAGTAGCGATCATTTGCATGTAACTTAGTCGAATCCAGTGTTGAAAATATAGTATTCAAAGTTGAAATTCAGAAACTATTAATAGGGCTTTGTACTAAAAACCATTCATTATCTTTTATTAAACTAACCAAGTAATTTAAATAAGAAAACTTTTTTTTATGTAAAAATTATAATTGTAATAATATTGTCGAAGTATTTATATCGTACATTGGAAAGTGGTCGCTTTTGCTGATTAAAAATAAAAAAGATCGTACATTGGAAAACCCTGAAGAAAATTGTACGTTATCTTTTAAGGTTAATTATACAAGTGTACTAGCTTAAAACCTCAATACTAGGAAACTGGTTCAAAGTTTCTGCTAATTAAGAATCACAAATGAGGGTTGATTTGCTAGTTATGTGGCTGTCATGAGTTCGTTATATTGGGTACAAAATGGGGACTTAGAAATAATAATAATGTATTTGAATGAAATGACACATATTCCAAAGACTATGGCAAATCAATAGTGATTGATAATCTCAAGAAGCAGTTCTAAGCATTTGAAAATACATACAAAACAAAATTCTATATTTTTATATTCAAGTCTAAAAACTTAAATTTTACTTAAAAATTGAGTTTAAGAAAATAACCCAAGTCTTATTTTTAAATATATAAACCAAGTTCATAAACAAAATTTTAATGTAAAATTGTATTTTTGAACATAATCACAGATGTTATAAAACTGATTTTGTTTTTCAAAATGAGTTTAGAACACTTGAAACCGAGAATCAAACACTCTTAAAATATAGATGGATTTTTAAGCGTTTAAAAGCGATTTTTGCAATCGCAAGAAGATGAAAAAGGTAGTAATTAATCTCAAAAAAAGTTTCTTTTTTGGAATGTAAATACGTGCATGTCAAACACTTATCGATTACTGTACTAATTGCGAAGTACGTTGTGTTTAATGATAGTTTATTCAATCACAGTAAGCAACCTAAAATTTATATTAAGAGTGGTTTATAAAATTGTTTTATATTCCCAACGCAGATTATATTTTCTAAAATACCTATACTTATGCACTGTATAGTTAAGATTTCAAACTGCGTCACCAAACTTAAAGTGTCTGTAATATAAGTTAAATATAATTATGATTTTAGCTATGGTTTAGAGAAAAAAATTTTAACAAATTAAAATTAGTTTATACATAAATTAAAAGTAAAAATTTAGAAAATAAAAAAAATATAAATTACCATAAGCATAAGTTAATTTAACTTTTTATTTATTGGAACTTACAAAAGAAAAAGAAGGTCTTCTAAACAAAGTGTTTATAATAATGGCTAAGCACCTGTTAAGTTGTTAGGGGATGAAGTAGGTTATTGCTGATGCTTTGGACTTGATGATAGCTTTATGAGAAAATTAAGGTAAAAAATTTGAAATGTAATAATACATTATATAGTTGGTAAGAGGTAGCCTTGAGATTCTGCATCATATGCAAGGAATTGGTAGTGCATAAGAGGGACAGGAAAATAGCTGGAGAAAGAGATGTGTCATGTAATAGATTTCATATTCCAATGATGCTGCAATCTATGCAGTATTTCTGATGAAGCCCTTTAGTCTCTGAAAGATCATGTTTTAAGATTTCTTCACATTATAATATTGGATTTTCTGCCCTTCTTTGCAGTACTATAGTGCATACAAAATATTATTTTCTTGCCCAGAAATATCCCAGACCATTTGAGTGAAACAAACCAAATGACAATGATGGTTCTGCGAGTCACTGCCATGGCTCAATAACATAATCTCTTAGTAACCCATCTTCATTAAATGAAAAAATAAAATATTTATAATGTTTAAAATTGTACATGTTTATATTAAAAAGAAAAATAGCTCTCTACGTATAAGTATCATGTTATTTGGAGTATGCATGTGTTAATTTCTAATTACATGAAGAGACCATCTAATTTATTCCAAATAAAAATGAGGTTAAACAACTCCTGTATAGTAATTGGTGGTGCAGTCTACTGTGGCTGGTGCAATCATGGGAAAATATGTCATTCCAAGTTGTGTAGACCCAACCAACCATAAAAATCCAATTTGTTTCAACAAAAGATATGAAAAAGACGACTTTTGCTTAAGCTTTTATATAACTCATGTGATATACCTTTAGCTAACTCTCAACTCTTTGTACCGAATGAGAAGCCATTGCAGTCAAGATCCCAAAAGAGGAAAACCCCAAATGGGTTAGAGCTTTGCAAGAACCATTTACATGGGAGGTTCATGCTTTCTAAAGGTGATAAATCACTAACATATCACGTTCCTTGTTCAAAACTTGGAGACATGCTCAAGAAATGGATGTTGTTACTTTTGGAAAAGGTTTCTTTGACCGAAAAAAGGACAAAGAGCTAAGAGAAAATGAAGAAAAATATTTGGTAAAATGAGAAAGGAACCAAAAGGAAAAAAAAGAGAGTTACTTTCCAAATAATCTAGTGAAATTAAGGAGGTTCATAAACTTTACCCATCTCCTACAACAAATTTTTAGTCTAGTTTTTTTTTAAGTTATTAATAATGTAAATTTTATTATTTTGCTTATCTAGTAAACATTTGTATATTAAAAAATAATTACAAAAATAATTTGAAGAAGAAGGTGTGCTATTACAATGATAAAACACAAATATGAATGAAGATGCATTTAAAAATTATTCCTTAAGTTTTTGTATATGATTATAAGAATTTATATGGACATTTATATCATTTGTGTGAAAATTTATGAGCAAACTAGATGTTATAAGTGTCATAAAATAACAAATTGTTTTCATATTTTCTTTTCAATATAATGAAAATGTTTAATGAAAAACATTAGAAAAATTTAGGAATTTCAAAATATTTTCGAAAACATTTCATACCACTGAAAAGGCAATCTTTACATTTGATCTTGAAAAAAACTTAAACAAATATATAAATACTATTAAATACTTGTATTTTTTTTCTATGTTTAGGTAACAAAACATTCAAAGACAATTTTCTTTTAAGAAAGAGAAGATCTCAAAAACATTATGGAGTATAAGAAGAGCAAGAGTGGGAAGATTAAAGTACATTAATTTGTAAAAATTTTAGAAGTTGATAAAATATTTTAAAAGTTTCTAGAACGTTTGCCCAGACTTTAACTTAACAAACTGACCAAGAAAAGGAAAAAAAAAGAAAAATATATGGTTCAATGGAAAAAAAAAAAAAAAAAAAAAACTCTTACCTGACATCTTTAAGTGCAATATTAATTGGGGAAATAAAATATGGTACTAGTCATTCGTTAAATTCTAATATTTTTAGAGACTTTAATAGTGAATACATTGATGTTTTTATGGCTTATAATGATTAAAAGGGTTTCAAGTTGCGGTCATGATAATAGCACTTGAACAAGTAAAAATAAAATTATATTGTCTATGGATACAATGTGATGAATTTTTATTGGCAGATATGTTTTAAAGTCTCTCATAATTAATTTTAGAGAATGAAAATAATTATGTGAATAAATCAATACATTTAAGCATAATTCAAAGACGAGTTCTCTTTTGAGTTAACTATTTTTCTGAAAGAGTTATGCAAGAGTTCTATATAAATATATTTGAGTTTCTATAGATTATTTGATTCAGTTTTTTAGTCTTAGTCCTCTCATAATTTATATTAATTAATTGAGTTCTATAGTAATGATATACATGTTAATTATCTTCATATAAAAAAAAGTGAAGGTGATTAACCCTCTTTCTATTTAGAATAAATTTGATGTTGCCTCACATAAAAGAAAAACTTTACCTCTCATTTTGTTATCAATGTTACTATAATCATATACATTTCTCTCAAATTGTTTCCGGATACTAACAGTATTAAATTAGTGATATTTCTGAATCAACATGCATTCCTATTTCTTTATAAATTCCAAATTCTCAAGCAACACTTATATTTTCATTACACCTTTTGCTTTTTCTGCATTTCTTTAGAAGGGTTTTTTTATAATTGCTGCTGCATACAGCCCAGAGAGAAAGCCCAAGGCAGAGAGTGACGTATGATACTGCAACATCTGCATTCCATGCACACACACACATTAAATTCTCTCTCTATTTCTGAATTGTAGCAATTAGGCTTCTACCATATGACATCCAAGGCTTGCAGAGTTAGTCAGATCTTATTTTTATGCAATAGAACCTAAGAACTACTCCACTTTACTCATTTTCTGCAAAAAAACCTAACATGCACACACATTTCTCTCTCTAAATATAACTTCTATTATCCCCTCTCTCTATATATATTTGCCTTCACATGTTGTATATGTCAATATCCCTTCATTTATCTTTCTGTCTCAACTCTATAGGTTTTGCATTGCTACTTAGTTTTCTGCTGTTCTTGGAGCAGTGAGAAATGCTGATATAACTTACACAGCCACTCACTATCTGGCTGATAAAGAATACTATATCATCTGCAGTTGCTGTGTTCAACAATTTCTTCTCTCAGGTAACTATTTGTGTCTTCTCTCTCTTGCTAGATCTGTCTTTCACTCTTTGAGTTTTTCGTTTGGTCCTTTTGTCTGTGCATTGACAACTTGCCCCTTTCTTTTGTTTCATGTTTAGTCTCTGTTTGATAAATAGACCCTTTTTTCTTCTTTTATTATGTATAAATTTGTTTCAAAGTGATGAATTTTTACTAAAAGGATAATAGTTTTGTTTCTTCTGAAAAATGTTTTATAAATTATGATACAAATTTATAAGTATGATGTTTGAATTAGTTATTGTAACAGTTGATAATTTAATCACTTTTGGTAGTTTATGATTTTAAAGGATAATTATATGAACTATATATTTACTAAAATTAAAATATTTAGTTTATTAAAAATAAAAGTATGATAAGTATTTTATGTTCAATAAACTTCACAATCAACCCAAAATCTTACCTTATACTTTTCTTCAATTTCTAGACACGGATGTGGTGGTTAATTTTGAATTTTTAAGTTACTTTTCTATGAGAATTTTTAGAGTCTTATTCGAAGAATGTTTCAATCCATTGAAATAGACGAATGTGTTAATTCTTGTGCATTTGGTAAAGGATGGTGTTATTTTCAGTTCACATATTACAACATATTTTTGTTGTTTTTTTTTTTTTTTTTTTTTTTCGTTTTCTTATTATTTTTTTTTTTTTTTTTTTTTTTTTTTTTTTTCTACTTCGGTCTCATATCACATTTGTACTTGTTGTTTTCTTATATTTTCTTATGATGTTCAGCATATCATAGCTTTCATAAAAAAAAATATTGCACTTCTCAGTTTATAATAAAAATTATTTTGAAAATATGAAACCGTGAGTATAATACTACTCTGTAGTGAATTACATACATGCATTTGATGCATATATATCTATATAATTGAAATAGCATGAGACATACAATTAATTTTCATTCTATATATATATATATATCACACTTATTCGTTCCAATATTAGAAGCTGTGTTGGTCAGTAGTGGTGATACATTATGGTATCGAAGCATCTTTTGGTGTTTATGTTCGATTATATATTTGTAGGTATGTAATTAGTACAATAATTTATAAAACATACAGAATATATAGAAAAAGAAAGTAAAATATTATTATACAAATATCACATGAATTATTGAACAAATAATATTTCTCATATTACGAGTAAATAATTATTTTGATTTAGTTCTATAACAATTACGTCATCTTATCATACCAACGAGAAGTTAATCTTTGAACTTTAAAATAAAGTAGACTTTTTTTATCTGCAAAATAAACTAGACTTAAAAAATAACTTAATATCAAATTCATCTTTAAACATTATAATTAGTAATAAACTATTTCACAAATAATAAATAGACGACATAATTTTATACATTTTACAGGCTGAATTAAAAATTTATTGTTTCATAGATAAAATTGCACACTTTATACATTCATAATGGTAATGAGAATTTACCCATTTTGTTACTCTGAACCACAACTTTCCAATTCGCAAATCTTTTCTTTCGTCACTCATCAATGGCAAAATATTGATTGTATTGACTTTTTGAATGATGGCTTTATCACTTATGCCTAGATTGACTCAGATGTGGAAGCGAGCCATGAAAAAAGTTCACTGCTATCTAGGTCAGCAATCATTGCCATTTTCATTTTTTTCTTCTTCTTTTCGTATGCAAAATTTCTATCAAAATTTCAGTCCTTACCCTAAAAAGAAAACTATTCGAATCGCAAGTTTTCTAAACCCCATTTGATTTTTGTTTATTTGCTAAATATAGCCAAGTAATCAACAAGACAACAATGAGACATATTTGCTATGGATTTTTTTTGTCTGTGACGAGGTACAAGCACCTTTGAGGTAAGTCCTTTGTATCTTGAAACATTATCATCATTATTAGTATTATTAGTATTATTGTTATTCCCTTTGTTGAGATGAATGCTTTGTATGAGTTTGTTTCAATTTCATGTTTGTTTTGATTGCTTATACATTGTGATAAAGTTGTTGGAGTAATTCTTAGAAGTTTAAAATTTCTGTTCAAATTTTCCAGTTATTCTATTAATTCACTTCTCTTTTTATTGTTGAAAAGACGATATAGAAAAATCCCTTCAAATAGTGTATTCAACAAATACAATATTTTAATCTAAATTTAGACACTCAAATTTCTCCCTTTGATTAAAATAAAAATCACACTTAAAGCCTGCTAAAAGATCTTAAATATAAATTATTTTAAAGGGTTGGTGTGCTTGCACCACCACACACACATATATTTAAAAAGAAGTAAATCAATGAGTTTAAATTTTGAGTTTTAGGGTACTCAAATCCATCCAACTCGAATTTGTTTCCAATAAAAGTAAATAGAAATATCAATTGCAAGCATGAATTTAGCTGATGCATACATAGGCCAACAACAAGACAGGTTCACCAAAAGAAAAAAAAAAAAAAAAAAAAAAAAACTATAAAAGAGACGTTTCATGGCCCCTACTCCGATTGCAGAAATCACAGAAGGAAATGATTAATGCAAGTTGTGTATTTTGGTTGAAGAGAAAACCCCAGAAGAAAAACGAAGAAGCTAAATCTATCTCACAAACAGACACGATCTTTGTGAAAGTAAATTCATCATTCACATTCTGACAATAAATAAAAGGAGAAAACCTTACTTAAATTATAATACACTTAAATATCGACATATATTAAATCAATTACTTTGTCAGTAAGATTAATAATAATAATAATGTGCTAATTGCATGACTTAATTAATAATATACTTGGCCAAGTGTATATATATCCCAATTAAGCAAAACAAATCTGTCTAATTATTTCTCTAATATTAATTAAATAAATTCTTAAATTATTATTATTATTATATATATATATATATATATATATATATATATATTCACAACATAGTATTTAAATGAAAATTAATTTTTTATTTTACAAAACGGATTTTATAAAACTAAGTTCAACAACTCAAACTGAAATTGTAATTTATACTTTTTAGACTTGTTATAAGTTTTCTACTATTGAAGTTTTAGTGGATTACAATATGATATTTAGTTAAGTAAAACAAATTTTAAGTTGGGAATGTTTATTTTTTATGTGAATAAATTATATTACTAAAACTATGATAAAAATATAATATAGTATAGTATAATAGCTTTCGTTTCACAAATTATTTTGTAATATTAAATGACATTCAAGTTAAATTACAAGAAACTGAATAACTATCCTATCTAATGGTATCGTAATTTAATTTAATATTCGATTATATGTATCATAATTTAATTTAATATATACCTTATAATTTCTATATATTTCTTTCCAAGTCTGTAAAAAATTTTCCATATATGTTTATATCTCTCTATCCAAACCGTCACTATCTTCTATTTATCTTTAATTTCACCATCTTCTTCTTTTCTTCTGTGCATCCAAATCAAGCCTAGGGGATATAAAACTCTTTGAAGTATATGTATTAGAGTATATCTGATTATTAATCCAACTTAATAGTATCAAGCTCTGCAAAATAAAAACAAACACTATTGTTCATGACAAAAGGATACATTTTAAAATGAAAAAAACTACATATATTCTAAAATAGTTTTAACATTACAATGTATACTGATCCCTTTCATGGTTTTGGAGGGTATGACAAGAGTATTTGAAACCATAGGTACAGACAAGAGAGTGGTTGCTTTGAACATTTCAATATGCTTTTATCATGAGATGATGTTCACTCTGTCACCATCTTCCCTTGTCAGATATTTATTATGGAACAAGGTGAATTGTTTAATATTCAAAAATACCCTTGTGTCTCTTATAGATGAAAATGGGGGAAGAGATAGCCTATTGAATTTAAGATATGGTAAATAATAATTTAATATATTTGGGATAGATGAGAGTCATCATCATGTGTTTGGACTGCATTGGTGACTACTTTCTGTCTTTGGAATTGATATGGTAAAGTAGTTTCTTTTTACCTCTAATATAAAAAAAAAATGTGTAAGTAAGAACAACTAACCTTAAGAATGACGTATTTTTCACATCAAATACATCAGAAGAATATATTTCAAACATGATATTTGAAAGACATTTGGGATTAGACACGAGAAGAGTCACGATAATGTGAATTGAATAATATATTTGTAAAAGATATATAAATGGGCAAGTTAATAAGAATTTTATATTATAATATATATATATATATATATATATATATATATATATATATATATAATATTTATTTATACAATGATGTATATAATATATTTGAGAGTCAAATATACGTAGGATTCTTTTAGAATATTTCATACACATACAACAATTTTGTACATATAATTAAATTTTATAAATTTCACAAATAAAAACCACATAGAATAGAAACTATAAGAGACATCTAAATGTTTTACATGTCCAAAAAAATATATAATACAATGGAACATTAAAAATGTTTCAACTTTCATCTAAAAAATATTATACGTATATTATAATAAAATATTTTTTTTATAACACTTTATCATGTTAATTTTCTTCTGGATGGACAAAGCTATTAAGATATGTTATGTGAATTCGATGAGTCTAAAAGTAAAAGTTGGATACACAATTCAACATAATTGTTAGATAAATAGACATCTATAAGTTTATCTAGCAATATAGGTTCCAAATACATCTCCTTTTCACCCTCATATGTCTTCCTTTACCCTCTTGGTTTATCCTTGAGAAGATACCCTCATTTCACCTATCTTTCCCCAAAATCTGAATTTCCTAATTGTCATGATATACTTTTATCAAACCACCCAAAGTGATTCCCTAATCCATTTATTTTCTCTAGATCTTTTAACTCCACTAGTTCATTCCTATCTTGAGTTTCCTTATTCAACATCCTGTATTTTCTGTATTTAGATTCTAATATTTATTTTCATAATCCATTATCTTTAGTTTCTAGTTTTCATTTCCACTTTGTTAGAAATGTATAACTAAAAAATTATATACCCTTTAAGCCAAACTCTCCAAATACTTTTGACCTACATATTCTCTCCTATTTCACCCAATTTATTTTCTTTCCTTCCGAACCTCATTCCTAAAAAAATTGTCTCTGTATCTTTCTAATATATTGTTTATTGATATTAGGATTAGAAAACAAGATCATTAAAGCAACCACCAAATTACATTAACAACTGCATAAATTAACTCCTATTATTATCTGTTTATATTACATAACTACTTTTTTTCTTTAACAACATAAGTGTGTATATATATATGCCTTTAATTAGTTCTGCTGGATTATTTTTCAAAATATTTTTCTTTTTTTCCTCAACAAGGATTTCTCAAATCTTAAACTCTCATCATCATATTTCGTCTTCTTTACTTGATTTGTTTCTTTTATATCTATGTATATTTTGTAAAGTATCCCGATATTGTTCAGTTTTTCATACATCTTATATTTCCTTCTACCTTGTTAGCTTTGTTAGATAGCTTTGTAGGTGCCTTAGTCATGTTATTCCTCCTCTATTTTGACACATCCTTTTAAAAAGTATGCCTTTATAGTTCATAAGTATCTGCATAAAACTCAACCACACAAATTGTTTATTTCTAGCCCAATTCTATATGATCTAATAGTTGTTCTTCACAAACCAACTTGGTTCTATCACTCAATTTTATATTTAACAAATTTCATTTTCCTTTGATTTGAACAAAGTCCTAAACAAAATTTAGAGAAAATTTCTATAACATCCTCTATATTTTTCTTCAGAAAATTATTACACAAGAATTACATAGTGTGATTCATATCAATCATCAAATATAATAAAAGACACAAGTTTCATATTATAGTAGATTGTATTTTGGCATAACTCATAACTTACCCCCTTCTGAAATCAACAACCACTAGCTTATAGGCTATCGCTATACATGTCATTATCTTGAATAACATATCAATTCACCTCTAAGTCTCCATAGTCTTTCAAATTATAGCTTCTCACATAAAAAACTTCTTATAAGCTTCTCTCTCATATTTTTGTTCAACTACCTATTACAAAGTCTCTCCCACGTCATATAAAATATTAAATTTATGAATCACATCATGGTATAAATATGTCATTATAATGACAAATATTGTTCCACTTATGAATGCTAATATTTTTGTATAGTTTGAATACACATTTTTGGACATGTATATTGATTAGAATAAGAAAAAAATAACTTTTAGGTTTTTATTAACTATCCATGACTAGGCTTTTACTTGCTAACACAATTATTTCCTCCTCATCAACATTTTAACTCCTAAATACTACTTTGTTTTTATTATTCAAAGTACACCATACAATTTTCACTCACATACACCGCAAAATCTAATTCTCTTTGTTGTAATCCAAGCAAAATAAATTGTTCTAAATGTTGCTTAACTTGAATTTTTTTATTAGCAATAGAGTTTATATATGAGACATAGGGGGTGTATCAATCCTTATATAGAGACTACATGCCTAGACAACAACTTACATTGAACAAGGTTATACTTCCATCTATTTTCAAACCCTAAAATTCCTACCAGTATAATAGCACACTTGTTATGTTGCCAATCTTCTATACAAAAAAAGTTATTAAGCTTTTAATAACTAGGGAAACACATGTAGTTACAAAATCTAGTTTTAGATAAATTGCCACCATAAAAAAATCAAATTGCATAACCATTATTAACATCAAACCATGACTTATACATAGTAATCACACATTTAAATTTTCTTCACAGTATTGAGATCAACTAATGCTTTAGGCGCAAAATAAATATTGGGTGTTCATGTGTATGTAACATTCATCCACTTCTATCTTCCTAGTAAGGCAATGTTAAAATGCTTTACATATTTCACTCTAAGTTCACTTCTTCCTTCGATTTGCATACTTTTCCCATTTAATCCATTCTATTTTCCTACCTTCACTTTCCTAGCTCCGTAAGAAATCACTTTGAAGCTTCCTAATCTTGTTCGCCACATTTGAAGACAATTTAAATAATGATAAATAGAATAAGGGTAAGACAATTACAACAAATTTTACCAAGCATACTCTTCTTACTAAAGATAATTTCTTTCCTTTTTATTTTGCAAGTCTCTTCTTGATTTTCTCTATTACACCTTGCTAGAACTGTTTCTTCGTATGATTTCTCCCAACCGACATCCTCAGGTATACAAATGGATAACTTATGATGTTACAATTTAGAGTCACTGAGAACCTTTCTGTGGTATGCGGTTCTACCCTAGCGAACTTACTCTTACACAAGTTCACATTAAGCCTTGATGCAAGCTCAAAGCATCTGAGTATGTTTTTAGTATCAAGATATTCTAGCTTTTTTCTTGGTATATGAATAACGTGTCATCACTAAATTACAACATGTTAACAACCACATCCTTGCTTCCTACCTTACCCTATGTAGCATAAGTTTTTTCATTGCCTATCTCACCATTCCTAATAACAATTCAACCATTATTAAATATAAAAATGGTCCTACCAGATTTCCATGTGTTTGTCCTTTTGATTGTTTAAATTCCTCTATTGATTTCCATTGTCTAAGATTGAAATTGTTGATGATCTCAAAAATTCTTTGTCCAATTAATCTATTTTGTGCTACTACAAAAAAACAAAAATTATCGATGAGACAAATCCATCGAAAATACCCAAAATCTGTCGATAAATTGATTGTATGTAAATTTACCGACAGATTTCTGAGTCCGTCAGTAATTACTGATGGATCCGTCGGTAAATCTGTCAGTAATTACCGACGGATTCATAAATCCGTCGATAAAATCGTCGATAATGATATTTTACCGACGAATAAAGTTTCGTCGACAAAATTTTGTCAATAATTTAACTTTTTTTTTTGTAGTGTGCAAAATCTTAGTCTTATCCTCATGTTATAGAAAAATCCTCATGTGAAAAATCATATGCTTTCTTGAAATCTATCTTTACAATGGTGCAATTTTTATTTTTCTGTCTTACTTCATCCGTAACTTTATTAGCTACTAGCACACTATCCATCAATCTTCTACCCTCAATGAAAGTTGATTGCTTGTAATCAATGATGTTTGTAAGATCTTTTTAAGTTTATTGGATAATGCCTTTGATATTATCTTCTACATACTACCAACTATAGATATTGTCCTATACTCATCTAGTCCTTAGTGATTGTCTAATTTAGGTATGACTATTATAAATGATGCATTGCTTCATCTTGACCACTTCTCATTTTCATGAAAGTTATTAGTTGTATTCATTACATCCACTTTAATAGTTTCCCATAAGTACTTAATAAAACTAAATTTGTAGTTGTTTGGGCTAGGCTCTTGGTACTCTCACAATTCCACATACCCTCCATACTCTCTATTTCTATAAAGGTATTAATTATCATATTGTTATCTTTGTGAGATAATTAAGAGAACTCTATATTTCCCAACCTAATATCTATCTTGAATGTTTCACCCAACTGTGTAAAAACTTTAACCCCCTCTTTGACCCTTGTTGGTTCCTCACACCACTCTACATTAACTTTTTTCCCTTTTATCACATTCTTCACTCTCCTCTAGTTGGTGATCATATGAAAACCCCAAGTTCATGTCACTAAATGCTATCCATTTAACGCTAGACTTTTGTCTCGCTAGTGATTATTGTCTAAAAGCATCTCCGTTCTGACTCAACGAGTAACTTTTTTCTTTCCATCTTCCCCTCTTCCTCTAACCTACTCTCCCTCATCCATTTTATCTAGTTCACTTACTTTCCTAATAATTTTTTGTTTACTTTGATTCACATTTCCAATACTTCTCAATTCCAAAATTTTGATCTTATTTTAGTCTTTTTAGTTTTTTCTTTAATACCAGCATACCACTTCCATTCACCCTTATAGGTATTTCATTGTCTTTCCACGATATTCCTAAAATGCGTATGAGCCTGTCAAAGATCCAGAGTTCTAAAGGGTTTAGGCCCCAGTTAAGTAAATTTGTCTTTAAGACTAATGCACAATGACCAAAACTATTTTATCTAGAATATAGTGCTTATATCCTGGCTATTTATCCAACCATTCATCTGACACTAGAATTCTATCTAATATGCTTTTATCTGATCTATTTGGTCTATACTAAGTGTATTTTCTCCATGTAATTGGTATATCTAAGATTTATAATTGCTAACTAAAATGATAAACATATGTACTTATCTCCCATCGTTACTCACTTAATTGAGGCATTTCCTTTCACCCAGGTTCTTGACCATATTAAAGTCCCCAACATACACCATGCCTTATTCTTTTTATTCCTCTTAACTCTGACAATTTCTTCCTCCATGCTTTTATTTTATGTAACCCACACAACAAGTACATGTTCACTATGGTTACTAGACAATTATCCTCCCCCAATTTCCGCTCAATAAATAAAAATCCCTTACCATTGATTATACTCTCATAAATTGGTTTTTGTGCCATGTACTTTATATCCCTCCAACACTATTTTCAATTGGGTTACGTACCCACTCTACTTCATTATCTCTGCATAGAGCATAACATTTTTCTTTACCAATTATCCATACATTTTTTCTTGAATACATATTATTCTCATCTCTTCCCTTGCTACAATTTCCTTTAAATATCTCCATTTTATCGATCCCTTATAACCCTTATGTTCATACTTATAATTTTCATTTATTACCTTATATTTTCCCATCAACTATTTTTTTTCTTATTCTACTATCCCTTTCTCCCATTTCCTTTATTTTCCTACTGCCTTCCTCCCTAGAGAACATGATCCCTATATCCTTATGAAGGTTTTACAGTCTAAGTGCTTTAGCAAGCACATTTCTTAGCCAAAACAATATACTACAATTGATTATAACGTTATCGAACACCAAGTTAATAAGGTTATAAATTGCTAAACTTAATTGTTTCCTATGTTGAGCCTTATAATACTAATCGATGATTGATCCTCTTCCCACATTCCTGTTTAAGGCTTGTATAGTTTACCTATGTAGAACTAAAACCAATTAATTGCACTACTTGTAGAAAAAACTAACAATTTTGCAAGTAAGAAAAAGGCAATAAGCTATTTTCTTACTTAACCAACACATCGCACACAAAGTATTTCTCCCCTGGACTCCCTTGAAGATAAAATTATTTGTAGTGGCCACTATATCAAACATAACTTTCCATGAAAAATGCATAATAAATCCTTAATTACTCCAAATTCACTAAAAAGTTCATATGCTTCCCCACACATTATCTTGCAAGATGTTATATGTTGATATAATGGAAAAGCACTAGTTATCTTTTCCTAAGTTACTAAGTAGGTAGCCTAATATCTCCTATGACAATTCTTTTACCTAAGATATTCTCATTCAAACTACTTTCTTCTCCACTCTAATTTTCATTCCTAAAGTGTTATCATTTGGTCTCCTCAATTCGCATACAATACTATCTTTGAAGTTGTGTTTACAAACAATCTAGGACATTTATGTACATGTGACATCCTACTGTTTCATGTATCTTCTTAAAACCTAATAAATGTACCAAACCTATTTTTCGCGATACATTTTTATCAAACTAATTTACTTGTTTTCTTATTCCATAATTTTATTTTTAATCTTTCCACCAACAAGTTTTAACTGACTGTCCTTGTTAAAACTCCTCTCATTTCCATATTTGGATTCTAACATTTTCGTTTTATCAATAACGCTTCATTGAATAATTAATTCTTCTCTATACCTACGACCTCATCATCTTTTGATATGAAAGGGATTTTGGCTCAGATTCAAACTTGGGCTTTGGTAAAAGTTAGATACCCAAAAGTGTTATTCTCTTATTTAGATTGGTATCAATTTTAAAAATATGTCTAAAGTTAATGATGTAACAAATCATATTTTGAGCACTAGCATGTATAGGACTAGGCTAAGAGAATGGATAACAAAAATAGAAGTAGTAGAATGGGGTAATGGGAAGGTTGTGATAGATAAGGGGGAGGGAAAGAAAAGTATTGTGTAATAACCTCATATAGAGCTCCTTACTAACTTGCTTTGCTTACAAGCTCGCATAGGACAAATGACTGGGTCAGAATGAGATCTTCTGTTGAAGGGCAAAAGGAGGAAGTTTTAGAAAAATATGGTTTACATGAAAGTTCAATAGGATTAAGCTATAATGAGCCACTAGAAGGAAAGAGATGTAAGAAGGAAGATAGAGATTGTTTTACAAATCACTGTAGACTCAATAGTTAAGAGTAGTATGATTTAGAGAGTTTGGCTGCATAGGAAAAGTCTATGCAAATCTACTATAAGTAGGTATATCTTATGAAGCTAGTTTTGGAAAATGATATAATTTTTAGTATAGAAAATAACCCTCAGCAAACTATACAAAATACTACTATGTCAAGATATTATGAGGGTTGATGATAAGCACTTGAACTATTTAAACAAGGAAGATGACTAATTATAATACTCTGTTAACTAATTTTCCTCGAAGAGAGTAGTTTATGCTTGCAACATTCTACAAGTGTTTGGAAAAGGTGAGTACAATGGGTTATGCTTGTTGTACCAAAATAAGAAAACAAATTATAGACCATAGAGGAACACAATTTAATAGATTACATCATTCTTTGTTGCATTGGATTTTGGTGATAGGACTTATTGTTAAGACAATGACAGAGTCCAACACAATCAGTAGTATACTACAAAAGAGTCGCTGAAATAAGCAGAATTAGAGTCTATATAATAGAAGCACTAATTGGGTACACTAGAATGTAAGAGGATGAAATTGTGCAATCTTGCCAAAATTCTTTAGGGTATTGGGAGTGACAATGTTTGTTGATGATTTTTTTGGAATATCTACACCATATTGGGCAAGGTGTGTTGTGCTAAAATGTGAAATGAAGACAAGTTTAAATTGATTAAATCAATTCTCCTATGTACTTTTTTTTCTGTTTGCTTGTATATGGGTTGAAGTACACTATGTACTTCTTATTTATATCATTATTTTTTGCTTATTAAAAAAATATCTTTTGACCTATGTAATGTGTTCCAATTTAGCAAAGCTATTTTCCTCCCATCTTTGTCCATCCCAACATGAACCCTCTTTGTATTTTTCTAATTTCTTTAACCACTAAGATTCATATTTGAAAAAAGTGTAGAAAAAAGGTAGTGCATCAAGAACAAATTTTATCAAATTAGCTCTTTCTACAAATCATAAATGTCTTCATTTCTATTTTGTTGATCTCTTTTAAATTTTCTATACAATAATTTTTCACATATGGTGTTTTCTTGATTACCTCCTATTGACATCCTTAAATAGATATGAATGATATTTCCATTAGCCTAAAATTTAGAATTGCAACAAATATACTCATATGTTATTTTTCTACATATTTCAACTAATTCATTTTTAGCAAAATTGAGTTCAATCTAGAAGTGAGTTTGAAGCACCTTAGAATATATTTCAAAACCAAGATTTTTTTTTTGTGCTTTTGCTTGAGATAGAAAGAGAGAACCATCAATAAACTATAAAATATTTACTTCTACATCTTGTCTTGTCTTCTCTCGTTTATTTCATCCAACATTTATTGTTTGACAGTTTGTTTAACCATTCTAGATAATCTTTCTATAACTATAAAAATAAGAATAGAGTTAACAACTACTTGTTTTAGACCTTTTGATAGTTTGAACTCTTTTACGGGATTGTTATTAAGAAGGGCAAATATAGTTATTGACTTCAAACATTTTTCTTATCCAGTTGATCCATTTTACAGAGAATCATAATTTTTTTATTATTTAATAAAGAAAATGCTATCTAACTAAGTCATAAACTTTTTAATAATGTATATTCATAATTATGCAATATTTATTATCTTTTCTAGCTTCTTCAACCACTTCATATTACCATTATATAAATTTCTACCAAAGGTCAATTGTGTATTATTTATAACCTTAATGAGAACTTTCTTCAATCTATTTGACCACATCTTTAATATAATTTTATACAAACTACCTTAAAGAAAAATATTCATCAATACTATGACCCTTCTTGATGTTTGATTATAGAAAGGCTATGAATTGAGTTTAAACGTAATTTTTAACAGGCTCAGGTATTTAAAGTATGCAACCGAAAAATCATAGTGAAACTAGGATTTGAGTAAATCATTATCTCCACAGAACACTTAATATGTATTTTTCGTTAGGAGTTAAGTAGGTTTTTTTTTTTCTTCTCAATGACATTGCAGTTTTCGTTAGAAATTAAGTTCATTATGCTCTCAACGTGCTAATTTTAGACCACATAACTCTAATCCAAGGATTCCTATTGTAGACAGTGAACCAAATTAGATATAATCAATTAAGTATTATTCTTACTCGCAATTAATTTTTGTATCTATTACATGAAAATGTTACATTTCTTTACATTTTTGTATTTGTTATAAGTTTTTTTTTTTTTAAATTATTCCTGGATATAGTTGATTTTTTAAAAAGTTATACAACTTTTTTTTATCACGTTTCTTAATATTTTTTTTTTCTACGAGAAAGATAAAAAAATGATATGTTCATGAGAATATGAGAAATTATGATTTATTACGTATGTACTCCCTACTTTTATTTATTTATTTTTTATATGAATTATTTTAGATTGTAAAAAATATTTTAGATATAATCTAATGTAACCAATTTTTTCTAATATATCCAAACACATTTTTTATTATAATATTTATAGTAATATATAAGATTTTGGAAACGTAATATAATTGTGAAGAAGCAAAACATTACATATTAAAAAGAAATTGATACAAAGTCACATTATAATCATTGATATCCCTCACATTACCAGACCAATTTATTCTCTTTTAACTTCTATATAATTTTATTTCAACAATAAAATGAAGCCTCGTTTGATAATAGATAAATGAAAAGAACAGAAATTTAAGTAAAAAAAATTGCAATACATCTCAATAACCAATCTTTTGAACCCTATATTTTGTGGGTGCTTTTTTCAACCTCTACTAATTTTTCTTACTTTTCATCTAGCTTAGCCATGACCAATCTCTTTGAACTTTAGTCACCACCAATTAGCACGGTCATGCATGGGTATCCCATTAAATTCAGGGAACAAAATCCCAAAAGTTACGCAAATTTTTAATGTTGAAATTCAAACCTACGGTGAGAAAACCTTTCTGTAACTCGACAAAGATTAAAATCAAAGTATAAATTCCCACTAAAAGTCACCGTTTCATCATTACAACAATTGGGTTTCAAACATTGGTGACGGAGTTGAGGTTTTAAAACAATTAAGAATATTGTTTCATTTCTACAAGTTCAAACTTCTAATCAAAGTTGGTTTGATTTTAAGAAGAACTGTTTGGCTTCTAATAGAAACTTTAACTTGACTTCTAAAAAAAGAGTTTAGAATTCTACTACATTAAATATTTCACTTTCTATTTTACAAGGTAAAGATTTTTCACTTTTATATTATTATCCTTGTATCTAAACATACCTTTTATTATCTTTATAATCAAACAAGAGACTTCTTTTTAAATGTATTAAAAGAAAGAAATTTTCTACTTTCATAAAGAGTATTTTTTATTTTAATCTTTTTTATCAGTAAATAAATATTATATAACTATAACAAAGTGTTGAGGAGTATTTCAATCATTTACATAATGTATACAACAATAGAATTATAAATATAGCTCAAAACACATCTTTTTGTCAGACTATACTATTTCTTCTCAACCATATAATAAGAGATATTCTTATATGTGTACAAAAAATTCGACCTTATACTAGCTAAACCAACCATACATATGTCTTTATTTAATCATTCACACTTTCCATGTTTCTTTGCCTTCACTTCACTCCTTATCAATTTGTAGTCAACACCCTTTTCCAGACTACTAGATCCTGGATCTATGCTGCATTGGACATATTGCTCATCCAACTAGATATTCAATGATATGCTTGAGTTTGGGATAGTTATGTTTGTTGCTTTAGTTCCTACTCATCTCCTATTTCCAGCTACTTCATAGCATAATTAACAAAACGCATGCATTCCATCCATGTTAAGGTTGCACCTTGCCTACTGGTTGCCATGCAAATCCCAAGTATAATCTTCCTCCCACTCCTTTGTCCTTCCTACTTTGTTATTATGATAGTTGGGTTTCCTTCAACTCCATAGTCCTTCCTACTTTTTTATTATTGTAATCCTTTTATTAATCTTCCTTGGTTCTTTTTGGATTGTTCTTTTAATTGCTACATGCTTATTTTACTTTTCCATGTTCACTTCACTTCTTTTAAGAAAATATATAGTGGAACATGTGTGTATTATTTATGTAAGTGATAACATTAAAAGAGTTGGTACTAAGTAACACTCTTACTGAAGTGTAATCAAAAGATGACTATTGGTGTGGTATTACAAGAGCAATAAGATGTTTGTTAATGTATCAAAATCCTATTGGCTTTCTAGGAATAGAATATTTTGAGACATTATCTCTTAAAAAATAATTACATTACTTTCAATACATGTTCACTTGAGATTTGTTACTTCAGTTTGGAATGTGATTGATGTTGAATCCATATAAAACTAAAGTTAGAGTTACCTTAAAAAAATATATCTTTTATTTGAGGGAGAACTTCGTGATATATCTTAGCCTTAAGGAGATACTAATGGAATACTATGACTGCGTGCTTTTAAGGTTTTAAGTTGTGTGTTTAGTTTTATATTATTAACCTTATGTCAATGAAAATATCCCTGCAAATGCTCAATAATACATGATAAACTATTTAGCTTATTAAGTAAGAAATTAAGGGCCAACCAACTTTTTTATTATTATAGAAAAAGCTTAATTTTTATATATAATTAATGTTATATTTCAAACTCTTAAGATATAAAACATTGGTATTTTTAGAGATTACAGGCCAAGCATGTTATAAGTGAGCAATAATCGAGTAGAGAAATGACTTATTTGGAACAAGTATTTGGGAAACTAGCACTACAAGAAAACAGTGAAATAGTTGTCAAAAAGATGTGTGGATTAATGGCCCACGCAAGAAGCGTGGGTCAAACCTAGTCTAAAATACCATAGGTCACGCAAAACGTAAAATAAAATTCAAAAAAACAATAAAATTAAGCGAGGGCCAGATAATTAATTGCAAGCAGTGTGGGCTAGACCCACGCAAAACGCAAAAAAAACTAAAATTAAATAAATAAAACCAAGCAATGGGCCAAACCCACGCAACACAATATTATTTGCAATTAATTAATTACAAGCAGCGTGGGCTAGACCCACGCAAAATGCAAAAGAAAATTTAAAAAAATAAAATAAAACTAAACAGGGGGCCAGACCCACGCAACACAATATTATTAAGCATTGCAATTAATTAATTACAAACAATGTGGGCTAGACTCACACACCACAATATTATAATAATAGTAATTGAATTAATAAATATAATAGTAATCGTAACATGATAGAAAAACTCTTCCGTCTTATGGTTAAGGGTTCTGTCCAAAGCTTGAATAAAAGATTAATAGTGGGTAATAAAAATAATATAATAATAAGATTTTTTATTATTTTTTAACAAAATATGTTTTTTATTTTATTATAATTGTATTATAAGCGTAGATCTGACCCCTACAAGCTTCTGTCATCTCTGCATGGGTTTGATCCACACATAATTTGTTATATTTAATTATACATTCGGTTGCGTGGGCTACACCTACGCAAGATAGTTCTGCTTCGAGGATTCTATCGTGGTCCCCTTGCCCACGTTATGCCCACGCATATGTGTGAGTTTTTGATACTTTGTGTGGGATTTTGGTCCATGCTATATTAGTGTATTCTTGTAGTGTAGATAGGGCTTAGACTTTGATTTAATCTTGTATAGTGAAATCTAATAGGGTATAATTGAGTGTAAGTGTAAGGGAAATGACTGATTTGGAACAAGTATTTGGGAAACTAGATAGGGTTTAGACTTTGATTCAATCTTTTATGGTGAAATCTAATAGAGTATAATTGAGTGTAAGTGTAAGGAGAGCTTGCTTCCAATTACTTTATACCTTGTTTTCTACTTATATTGACATTTTCTCTCCTACAATTCACTTTTGTACCTCTTATTTTTGTTCAGTTGGTAGAAAAGAATTAAAATAAATAAAAGGAATACATTGAGTGTTCCAACTTATATATAAAAAGTTTAGAGACATAGGAATTAAGTTACAACATCACTCAAATTTTCTCCCTCTGTGTACAAGACTCCATATTACAACACATTGCATGTTAACCAATACTCATGACCCAACCATATTACATTTTGCTACATAATTTGAACGTAATTGAGTCCTATAGAGTCGTCCAATCTCTACAACTTTAACACGTTTCGATGGAGGTGTGCACTCTGTTGTACATTGCACCCTAGTTTCAATTGGGTAGGTTTTGCACCCTTGTTTCGACAACCCCAACATACCCGAGGTAACACAACTTATGCTGCTTTGCTACAAGATAAGTTCCCCCTTTGCAATGCAAAAATTCCACATTTTGTAGTTCCATCCGACTCATTCTAACTTGCAGTTCAAAGATCAAAGACAATAGTACCCTACTCCATGGACCTACTAGCAATAAGTTCAAGATATAAACTTTCACCCCATTATATGTGCCCTTTGTTTGGTCTCAAATTGTTCATAGAGTTCTATATTAACTTTTCTATCCCTGTTTATTCCAACTGTTGTACCCAATATATGTTCCTATGGATCGTTTTAACCTAATCACCTATACCACATATCCTCAGTTAGCTAGGTAACGAAGCTACAAATTCTTCTAGACAAAAAAACCACTCAGGATACGAAAAGTTTGTCATTTTGAACTTGTATCTTAGGCAGGTATAGACTTTAATTTGTTTCGTGCAAAAGATTTATTCTATATCTGCTCTAGCATTCTTAAAAGTGATGTTATTTATCTACTTCCAAATGCCCCTAGGTACTTGCAATCCATATACACTTCCAAATCAAATTATCCTTATTGTTCAATTCTAGACTACTAAAATGTTGGAAGTGATTCACGGCTTGGTCATGTTGCACTAACCGAACTTTGATCCACCTATTGTACATGTTCCACATCGTAGTTGTAACTTTGTATGTGAAGAATAGGTTGCTCACAGTTTCTTCCATCTCACCATACATAACATAGGTGTCATCACTTGATTCCACTTCCCTAAGTCTTTGATTAGGTCTTATTGCCACTCTGTTTAAGAACACGCTCCAAACGAAATATCATGTCAATTTTAAAGCCTTTATTTTCCAAAACATATTGTAAAAATCTATATGTTTCCCCTCAGTCTAATTCTACAAATTTTCATATGAGGATTTAACTATGTACTCGTTTACACCCATTAATCCTCACTGTTTTTGCATAGGTTTTTTTTCTGTTATTTTTCTACCATGAGGTTTTTAATAAGGTATTTTCCCATTCAAACCAACCTCTCCTCCATTCCAAACACCATTTCCACTTATTTTCTTTCCATACTCCTAACTCTGCTATTGTTGCCCTCTATTTTTCTCTTTTTCTTTTTTTACATAAATTCTAGGTAGTTTATTCATGAGAGGGGAGTCACCCATCCACCTATCCTCCTAAAAATATATCTTGTCACCTTTCACCATCTTTTACGGGTCATTTTCATCAAACCATTGTTCCTTTCAACACACATCCCTTAAGTCTCTTCACCACTTTGATTCATACCTAGGCCTACCCCCTTCATTCAACTTTCTCCATATCCCATATTTTGATTCCAATACTTCCTTACACAGCCTTTTACCTATTCTTCACTTTCATTTCCACTTAGCTACCATGTTGAATAGTGTAATATCTTTGATCCCTAGTCCCCTATTTTCCTTAGGTTTACACAAATTTTCTCACTTTACTCATGCAATTTTCCTACCCCCAAAATTCCATCCTCACATAAAATTTCTTTGTATCCTTGTGATCTCTTGACACACCTGAGGTTGTGTTTTGAAGAAAGATAGATAACACAAATGAATGATTGTTAAAATAAACATGATTAAGCATACTCTACTAGCGAAGGATAGGTATCTACCATTTCATCTAGTCAACTTTTTCTTGATCTTATTGACTACACTCTCCAAAAAAATTTCCTTCCTTGGGTTTCCCCCAAAGGTAATCCTTAGTATTTGAATGATACACTCATAACCCCATAGTTTAGGATTTTAGATTATCTGCACAATTGTTGATCCTTAATACCAATTTCGGTAATTTTGCTTTTTGTGGAAGTTGACTTTAAGCCCAAACATGATTTTGAAACATCTCATAATACTCTTTTATAATAACAATGTTTTGAGGCTTTTTGTTACATAGAAATAATGTTTCATCTGTAAATTGAAGTAGATTACTCTCAACCTAATTCCACCTATGATCATCCCTTTTATCATCATTTTTGTGCACCTTGCCTTACAAGCCTAACCAGACTTTCAACTACTATAAAAAATAGGAATGAGGCCAGAGAGTCTCCTTGTTCAAGACCTAAAGTGGGTGTAAACTTCAAAATAGGACTCCTATTTAGTGCAACATATATTGTTGATGATTCCAAGAAAACTTTTTTCCATTTAACCCATTTAGAGTTAAACTCTAATCACTCCATCATATAAATGAGGTAGCCCATCTCGCTAAGTTATAAATCTTTCCAAAATCCACCTTGACAATAATACACCTTTTATTCGTACATCTAGCATCCTCCACTACTTCATTTGCCATTAACATATTATCCAACAATCCTCTACTCTCTATAAAAGTTGATTGTGAACCGTCAATGATAGTGGGTATGACCCCTCTTAGCGTATTAGATAGTATTTTGTAGATTGTCTCATACAACCACTCTATCAATAAGATAGACCTATAATCATTAAGACCTATGGAATTATCTATTTTGGACACAAAGGTTACGAATGATGGATTGTATCCTCTTGAGATTTTACATTCTATTTGTAACATATTTATAGCTTAGAATATATAGAACCAATCGATATAAGATTTTCATAAAAGATAGAAAAAAATCAAGTCAAATACTACCTCATTGAAATATAAATTAGTAACCATAGATATTCTTTATCAAGACAAGCTTGTTTAACCATAATCTACATTACTACTTTGCAACTATTTTAGCCATGATGAAAAAAAGAATATCAAAGTGGAAGCAAAATTTTAAATATTTTCTTTTAGAAAGTAACCTTTACAAGGAACAATTATAAATCTTGGAAAATGAAAATATAATAAACACACTAAATCTTGTTAAGATAAATTTTAATAAACTCTTTAAAAAATGAATTTTAAATGTTGTTCTATCTTACAAAAACTAATTTATCAATTGAAATTTATATTTATTTATGTATTATAATTTAATAGTATCTTTAATAAATGCTGTATTTCTAACTATTTTTTACCTGTTCAACTATATTTTTATAAAAAAAAAGACTAATCCAAACAAATGTATCTCATTCTTGGTGATAAGTGAAGACAATTAAATTTTTTTTAAACACTTTCAAATAAAATAAACTAAAATAAAAATTCAGTTTTATCCATAAATTAGCTCATTGTCATACTTTTTTAAAACTTATTTTAATTTATGTAAATTAAATGAAATTTTGTTTCATTTTTCATTTTCTTTTTTCCATATAAGTATTTAAAGATAATATGGTGGATATGTTAGGATTGGAATTACAGTGCAGTTATGGGATTAATTTTTCTTGTTTGCTCTTTTCCGAGGGGAGGCACAAACTTTTTCAATGATATATAGCTAGAAATGTTTGTACACAGTGACTTTATTAATGTTTTTATTCTAGACATGTTAAGTATATAGTTATATTTACATGTAGGTTGCGTATATGATGTGTGGTAAAAATATCTAATCAATCTTTTCGTATCAAAAGTCTATCATATTCTCTAGTATTATTATGATGAATTACACGAAAGTACTAGCTACTATATTGGGTCCTAACGTGTTTGGTACACTAACACATGATAGTACAAATCACTTTTCAACAAAAACTGCTACCCCAGCTTCTATGCATTCCAGTGATATTAGTCATTAATATATTCAGCCACCAACTACGATTAGCCACTGCAATTCATTGCTAGGATTCTAAGAAGAGCACAAGATCCGATCTAGGTGAGAAACCTTTCTGGCAAGTCAACTATATATTTATCTAGAACAAAACAAAGATCCAGATTTTCTTTTTAACTATATGATATGGTCCAATGTACTACTTATGTCAAGGTTTATTTGATAAATTAATAAATAATAATTATGACAACAATAGTATTCAAAAATATTTTAAATAATTAATAAAATAGTTTGAGTTATTATATATTAGGAGATTATTATATATTCTTTACAATAAAACATCCATTTTATTTATAATTATAGTAACATTATTTAAACTTGATTAATATTGTATCATAATAGGGTTGTTAACTGATTGTACACCCGAGGTTGTGAAAACATAATTTTATTTTTATGATATATATTTTCTTTTTTTAGGTTGTATTGGATTCAGAATTTAGAAAAATTATGTGCGAAAAATGTTGTGTAAATGTAAATTAAAATAGGTGAAAAATTAAAATTTTACGTAATAAATAGCCTTTTTACCATTACTTACAGGACTGATTTTATGAATATCAGTATGAAAGTAACATAGACCTATTTTTTGATTTTTAATCTTTATAAATAAAATATATAAATATAAATAATAACATAAATAATGAAATAAAATAATATTATAAAAAAATACTTTTATCTTATTGTCTTATTATTTTAATTCTAATCGTTCTCATTTTTACTCATTTTATCTCTTTCTCTTCCTTTTTCACTTGTTTACTATTTATAACATTATTCAAACTCAATTTTTTTTTTATAGTAGTTTAATGATTTTGAAGAAGATATTATTTAAAGACAATTGTTTCCACTTCTATACTTTTGTTATCGCTGAAAGAATATAATAAATAGTTAGAAAATACTTTTGTTATCGCTGAAAGAATATAATAAATAGTTAGAAAATACAATGGATGCTTCAATTCACATACAAATATTACAAAATTAAGATTTCATCAAAATTACTCCCAAAACATTTCTTTAAAATCTCTATATTTCAATACCTATAATATATGATATATAAGATAGACCAACACCATAATATACAAAGATACTGTCAAGAACGAAGTAATATATGTAATTAAGATACAATTATAAAAGTAGTAATTACTTCTTGTGTATATTTATTAGTTTATACACCGGTGGAACATCAATATAGTTATTCTGATATATTAGTCCAATTTTCTTTACTATATGTCTACTTTCATCTTTCTTCTTTAACTTTTGTGTTGTTATCATATTCTTTCTTTATTCATTCAAGGTTATAATTCAATATCTTCCAACAATTTTGCAATCATAATTTGCACCTTTCTTATCCTTTGATCTTTATTGGTTGGTGATATGAGCATTGCTTGTTTTCTAAATTTCCATCAATTAATACAAACTCTTATTTGTTGTACACCTTCAAACTTGTACAAGCACAAAACAAACTAGACAATATAAAGATCTAACTTTATTGTTAGGTTCACACATCTTTCCAACATAGTTTCATTTATTCCTTATAATCTCTCCTAACTCAAGAGGCAAATTCCAAACTATTCCATGTACTCCTTTTGCTAGTTTAAGAATCTCTTATAGCTAAGAACTACTTATATACTTTAAATTCTCCTTACCTTACCTAATTTGGTGAAGTAGATATAAGCCTTTTATGTTTTAGATCTTAGTATCTTGTATATGGATAATCACCCACTATTTAATTCCACTCTTGGAACTAACGGTAATCATCAGTAATCATTTAGTCTTATGACTTATAATTATTAACCATTTCATATTCACAAAGTTCTAGTTTTCTATTCCCAAATTATACTTTTTGTTTTTATTACTTTTTTTCAATTTCTTACCTCCTATTGATTGTTTCCATAGATCCTCTTCTACCTCTTTTTAGTTAGCAGCCTATTCCTCTATTAATAGGATACATTTTACTACTCTTTAATTAGTAGTACTTCTCTTATATTTTGTACTAGTGTCTTCTTATGTGTTTATGTTTTATAATGCTTTTAAGCATTATAACGGAGATTGATACCAATATAAATATGAAAGGGTAACACCAAACATTTTATTTTTAAGTCATAAACATGAATAATTTCACCATACACTACATTTCCTCTACATTTATCTTCCTTTTCTTAAATATTATCATATACCTATGGTTATGTATCCCAAAATATTGTTATTCAATATAGCTTTCATGTAGTATTTTGATTTACATTTAAATCCAAAATATAGATATGCTAAAAGTTGACATTGTGTTGGAATGATAAGAATAAAAAGATGATTAAGAGTGCAATAACAACATGAAATGAAATATTTTCTTACCCCTAAAAGCACTTATTATGATGGTTAACATTTTAATCATATTAATAAACTCTAAGTCAACTAATATTTTATTATAGTAACTTTTTTATATTTATAAAATATTCCCTGTATCAATTAATATAATAGGTGATGACCATAATAAATCATTATAATTTTTTTTCTCTAATGAAATCTCGCCACCAAATGGTTGAGTCTTAATGTTTAAAACACAAATGGACAGATAAGATAATTTGATATATCTTATTTTAATATGTTAGTTAATAAGTTAAGGAAATAGAATATTTTTATTATTTTAGCTTGTCTTAACTTAATCGCAAGTTCAAAAGTTATTTAGCTAGTGTTTTTTTTACTCCATTCACGTTGTGATGTTTGGTAGAGGAAGAAAAAAATAAATAGAAAAGAAGGGAATAAGGTAAGAAATAAAAATAAAAATAATGGTATTTTTTATTTAACAAAAATAAACTAGAAACTGAAAAAGATTAAAATATAAAATTATATCTTCAAAGTTTACCATAAAAAAATATTCCTGATGTTTTTAATTGCGGGATGACCGCTTTTTTTTTTTTTTTTTTTTTAAATAGACTAAAAATATTATGTTTATTAATTAAAACATTGTTTTTATTATTATTATTAATATTATGATTATTATTTAAACAGAGGTTAAATTAAAATGACTAGAATACAATCCAAATCTTAAAAATATACCGAATTTACATTTTATTCTTTTTGTTAATAATAAAAAATATAATAAATAGAAGCACAAATAGAATGCTTTAACCTTTTTATAAATATCAAAAGTAATCCTCTCCTCCTAATATAATTTTTTACATTTATATGAATTTTCATAAACTTATCTTTTTACAATAATAATAATAATAATAACAAAAAATCTTACACAATTATAGTTCACAACAATATTTAATTTGAGCATGACAAGTATTCAACATTTAAAAATATACCACAGTGGTATCCTAATTCCTTCGACCCAGTTCTACTGTCCATTATTCCTCCTGTAGGATTACAATAAGACCAGTAAATTACACCATGGAAAATCTGTAAACATATGTGCTTAGTGAATCTTAGGTGGTACTTGTATACAATGAACACACAAGCTTTCCGACTAACCTTCAAGCTACAACAGTGCATATAAAAACAAGAACAAGCAGCTAATAAAAGCAATGAATCTGAACAGAGTCTCAATGGTTACACATGAACAAGCAAACTATAAACATATAAAAATTCCATTTCATAATCTTCATATATATATATATATATATTACATGAAACGAACAAAGATTACTAACTAGTTAAATATGTAGCTTAGGTCTATTGTCTTGATATTACAATAGGTTAGAGAGACCTAACTATAATTTTTCAGATGAATTAAAACAAAGACGACGGGGAGAAAAGACAAAGCATGAGGGTTTTTCATTATCCTACAAGTAACTGCCCTACACTTCATTAAGAAAAAGGATATGAGGGGTTACACAAACAAGACAAATGAAAATGAATTCAAAGCCTTCTAACCAACAAAAGCCCTAACCAATCAAACACCAAACCCTGTAACAAGGGCAACCCCATATTAAGATTAACAATCCCATATAAATACTATACCCTGCCGATCAATATATATATATATATATATATATATATATATGTACCCAAAAGAGTATTAATTATCCTCTTCTAATCAGATAAAAACTTAGAAAGAAACATCAACGTAAAACAGTACATGTTTTCATCTTTACTTTTCCTTCTAAATCAGGGTATTGATTAGTGTATTAGATATACTTCCTCAGTCTTTAAAAGTAAAATACTGACAATTAATTATATATTTATAATGAAAATTGTTAATTTAGTTAATAGTATTAAATTTGCGTGTAATTGTATTTTCTTAAAATTTATCCTTAAATGATTCATGTATATAGAGAAAATAATTATAATAAATTTTATTTTTTAAAACTAAAATTTTCAATTCTCCAAACATTATAAGAGATAAAAAGTCCATTCATGACATTTATTATTTTTAAAGTAAAATAATCAAAAGTATTTTTTTGGTAAACAAACAATTAAACAAGAGAACTCAGAGTTATGACAAGAGAACAAAGATATTTGGACCACAACAGTATCCTGAACAAGATTCCTCTATGACTTAGTGGATAAGAAATCCAAAACTGGACAAAAAAAAAAATATTTGTATGAGATTCATAATTATTGTTCAAAATTGATTATCATTGCATGTTTTTGAGGTGTTAAAATATTTCTTGTCCTTTAAATAATAATAAAAGTTTCTGTAGTTAACACTACACTCTCAATTTTCTAAAAAAATTCCAGACAAAACAAACACTCATCTAGACCTATAATTAATATGAGAAAAAAATAGTTGTGGGAGGCCATTAATTTTGATTGAATGGGCATAAAAGGTAGCACCATGTGTGAAAAAGGAACCTATATTGTAGTCTGTTCTCAACATGTTATAAATAAGGGGCTGTGTATGTATGGCCAAAGAAGGAAGCATAATTGTTCCATAACTAACAAATGTAGTTTTAAGCCTAACACTGAGCACTTAATTGAGAAAGTATAATTATCATGGGATTATAAGTTTAAGTCCCAACCCTATTGGTCTTGAAAGTCTAAATATATATAGGTCTTTTTTAATGATGTTGTTTACAATGATTTTTTTGTTTTGTTTTTATTGTATCCTAATTTATCTGTTAAGTTAGAGGGACTAATATCTTAAATATGGTTAAACACTAAAACCATGACTTATTTTTTTTTTATAAACACATTTGCAGTAGCTTATAACCAAATATAGCACAAGTATGGACAAATTAGCACTCTTACAATAATATATTTCACATTTAAGAGATGTGTGAATGAATATATTTCACATTTAAGAGATGTGTGAACGAATATACCAAGAGATGTGACCCCTTCCAAAAACTTGTTAGTAATGATGTGACCTAAGGAAAATATTAAAAGAATTATTAAACATCATAATGCAAATTAGAATTTTTAGTTAGGGAAGAGTGATATAGATATTTGTTTAAGATATGTCATCAAAGAAGTAGAGGTTTAGAATTGAGGGAGTTAAATAAGAAATGGTATAATATATTCACATTTTGAGTAGGTTATATTTTGAATAATTCTGCTACCATATTAACAGGGTCAAATTAAACCTAATTCATTTCATGAGTAAAGTGAAATTTACCTTATTTATATATTATGAATGAATTTGATCTCTAATTAATATAATTTTTTTAAAAGAATATTACGTTATGAGTAGACGATAAAATCTTTCATTACTTAAATAATAGAATATAATATCTAGAATTAGAAAAATTGAAAAATAACCTAATGGAATTGTCTGGACAGATACATAGACAGAGACAGAGGAGCAAAGAGGGACAGAGGAAGCCAATGAAGAAAGAGATAAAGAAAAAGGTGAGTTGGATTAAAAGAACTGCATATACTTCTTACTCTGAAAGGTGAAAATTTAAAACTTGCATGTTCAAGTAGGAGAAATTAATAAGGAATATAGAAAGATAGATAAATCATTAAATTATTCTTGAAACTTTTAAAATGGAATACTTTTTCATTTTTATTTTCATCTTTTCTTTTTCTTTTAATTTAATATTAAAGATAAGTTATTGTTAAAATTATTAAACTAAAATAAAACAAAGGATTAAGATGAGGAGTAATTTTTCCACCTTGGCACCTGACAACACAACTGTGTAGCGATTCGTCAATTCTTATCTGCCTTCTAACATATCTTCAAAGCTTCCAAATGTTATTAGTCCAAGTCTACATTTTATGGAAAAATTAAAACTAGAAAACAAGAGAAGATGATATGCTTGGTTTTTCAAACGCAATATATATTGAGTAATTTTTATTAAAAAGGTACGGGTTGGTTTTTTCCAGTCAACTACAATACAAATCTAGACTTTTGTAAAAGAATTTCAGAGGTAGATTTTTTTTTTCTTTTGAAAAAATCTATGCTTAATGGATTATAGGTGCTTGATTTTAAAGACGAATAATGATAATATATAGTTCATCTGTTCAAAAAGGAATGTATGAGTTAAAAATGAGCAAATGAAGTATATACAGGAGGGAGAAAAAAGTGAATTCATTAAAAATGAATTAATCAAAATTTAACATTACATTGGACTAAAAAATTTTATTCATTAGATTTATTGGTCTTTCTAATTTATATATATTGCTCATCTTGTTTTTTCTCTTAATATGAGATTTGATATTCTCATTTGTAGTTGTACTCTAATAAGAAGAAACAAGAAAAGTTAGAAAAGTTTGTGGGAGAAAATGACAAATAAGATTAGTGATGTAAGAGAAAATAAATAAATTGTTATGAAAAGAAATTATGTAGAAAGAAAATGGAAGAAAAAGTAGGTAAAGGCTACTAATTTTTCTTTAGATATAGCATAACTGGAAAAAAGAAAAAGCTATGGATAGTTGCATTTGTATTTGTTTCGTTTTCTTATTCATTTTCCATTTCAACCTGTAAATTTTAACACCATCAAACTCCAAATTTGAAAGACAACCAAATGTGTGTAGGCCATTTGAAAACTCTATGGCACTTACCCAAATTATGTTGGGACCAAATGAAGTGTTTTAGTGTGTAATATGACTCATGATATATATCATTCATGCATTTCAACTTTTCATGAAAAAGAATGCACTGAAGAAAAGGAAAAATGAAAGTTGTCATAATATAAAAAGATTGAACCTAACTATGTTGCACATCATGGAAAAGCTTCTCCACCAAAACATAGAATCGTGTAATTGTTTTAATTTCTTATTTCCTGAATAATAAACTATCTTAGTTGTACAATTATATATAGATGTCCAAAAATAATTCCATTTCATTTTCATTTTAATTGTGTATCATATGATCTTGAATTGTTTTCGTAATAATTAAGTATGAGAACCGTTTGAACTGGAAGATCTTCTCAATATATCTGTGCAGATGCTCTAAGTAAACAGTAATTTAGGACACTGTCTGCTGCAGAGTTTGTTTATGATCATTATTTCATCATCTATGTTTTCTTGAAATTTATATGATCGCATATTATTGTTGTAAACACGTGAGAAAGAAACTTTCCCTATGAACATTAACCTAAACAATTGTACACGCAAAGACAGAAGAATTAACTTTCTAGTTCTCTATATCTTTGTTTGTTCATTGGGCTAAGTTTTTACCAAAGAAACTTTAAAATCACACAAAACAGTAGATGCTTAGAGGTTTATAAATCCTCACATACCTTACATGAATGGGTAAAATCTTTTAGGGTAAAGCAAATGATTAAAGCAAAGATAATCTCAGCCTCACCTTTTTGTATGATCGAGACTCTTTATTTATGTTTGCATTTATTGTTGATGAATTGAGAGTTTGTAAGTGAAAAGAAACTTAACACCAGTTTGTAGAAGTAGAAAAGAATCAACATAACATAAAAATTAGGAAAATCAGGTGGAAATCAAATCAAATCATATCAATCGAAGTATATATGGCTTATCTGACATCTCAGACGTTGTCTTGCCAACACTATTAGTTAAATATAAATGTTCGAAGACTGTACTACATCTGTAATAATCTTTGCCATTTCATTTAGCAACCCATAAAAAGTTTAGATATCAGATAAGAAATGTCAGAATAGAAAAACTTTTAATTCTTTTAAATTAATCTGTGGAGAGCAAAATTATCTGTCAAGACTTTTTATATGCAGTTAGCAATTCAGAAATTCAATTTACTTTTGGGAAGAAACTCATGCATTTGTTATAACCAAGTGATCTTATATGAGCTCCAAAAGATGATCACATGCAAGCTTTCAACAAAAAATTCCATTTGTGTAAAATATCACATTTTCTTCTACTCATGGTTGTTGCTATTTTTTTTAGTAAATTAACCCTGTGGCTATCTAAAATCGTTTATTTGGCCATTTTCTTCTATGATATGTTGTTTAACCATCATAGAGCTCGGAATGGTCCATCATTATATTCAAGATCTACGAGAGATGAAGATCTTCTATTTGAACGAAAAAATTAGTGAAAGACGTGATGAGACAACATGAAATCATTCACAATCAGAAACCAAGTTTCAAAGATGTAACAGCCAAAATGCATGCTGCATCAAATATACATAAACCTGAAGTACATGATGATTGAGATCTTAATAGTGGTACATAGTAGTATAAATATACCTGTGTCCATTCCCATATTTATGTAGCTGATACTTCAATCTGTCTATGCATTTAGAAAATAAATTAAGATATAACACCAAAGGATCAAACCTTTTGAGAGACAAAACAAGAATCAGATTATTTTAAGTTGAAATAGCTACTATTAAAAAGAAAAAAAAAATGTTTGATAGAAATCAAATCATACTGTCAAAGGTATACAAAAAAAATACCCCACTACTTCTTCAGAATTTCTCTATGATTTTGACAATCTTGTATGATGTGAAATTTAACGTGGTTTACTTCATTTCTTCTGTATTTAAGATGAGTTTCCATCAATATGCAATCTCTATATACTTAGAAAACTAGTATATTAATGAGCCTTTTTTTTTTTGTACTCACACTTAGTGATTAATAATGTAAATCAGGAAGTGCATGCTACATCAATAGCTCCACCACAAACAGAAGCGGAAAAACCTTGAGATTTCTTTAGTTCCATCTCCTCTTGCAATAAGGTATATAATCAACTTCTTGAAATGTTTTAATAACAAAGGAATACATAAATATTAGTCACTGTTGAACGATCTTAACCAAATATATAAATATTTAAAATCTGCTGGAAGGAACAGTTTCATGATAACTAATTGGCATTATGCAATGCCAACGACACTTTAAATATTGGTCAGAAACCAATACACGCAGCAGCAACCTTTGTGCCAACTGTCACACGCCATTGGCTGATGATGAGCAAAAGAAGATGAGGTACAAACATTTTGTGGAAAGGGAATATAGGACAGAAAAGTTACTGGTTGAAAACACAGAAAGTTGCCTTCATATGATTCCTTGGCAAACCGCAGAAGAGTTTCATTAGAATCAGATGATACTGAAAAATACAAAAGGAAAGGGAAAAGCTAAGACACACACACACATACAATCTAGTGTAAACGTGGATTGGTGCACTCCTCCCAAGACTTTCCAAAGATTTGTAGCCCTGAAAATTGAAGACTCACAGAACTATGAATATCATCAAAATAGAAGGTTTCTAGAAGAGAGCTTAGTTAGCACTAGTATCATTTTCATGAAACACACAACAACCTCACATACCTGTGGATAGATTCATGCTAGCTATGGCACAGAAGTTGGAGCGGCTAGTGGATCCATTAGCATCCCAATTTGGAGATAAATTGGAGAAAGGGTGGTACTCACTGTTGTTGTTGAAACATGGTGGTTCCTTAGGGATCATAAGGTTTTGGTGATGGTGATGAGAAGAGGACATCAATGATGGCTTCAACTTTCTCTTGATCACAATGGATTCCTCAATAACGTTGAAGTCATCTCTAGGTGCTTCACTCCCCACAAGGTGGTGAGGGTGAGTGGGTGACCTTGATTGATGCATGATTTGAGAGTGGTTATTTTCAATTGCAGGGTACTTTTTCTTCAAGTCTTGTTGCACCCTCCCTGTGTTGGAATTAACATTGCACATAATCTTGTTACTAGTCCTTTCCCTTGCTCTTGCTCTTGCTTTCTCCCTTGACTCCTTCATCTTTGCAGGTTCCTTCTGTGTCCTTTTCAACTTCATCCTCTCCCTTGCAGCCAGCGATGTCGGTGACTTATTGTCGCTTGAATCTAACCCTTGTTGTAGGTTGTGTGGAGTAGCAGCATCACCAGTGATGAGTTGTTGTTTCTGCCTGATCTCAGAAATCACTTCACAGTCATCATCACACTCAGATGAAGAAGAGAAGCTCTTGGCACCTTCTTCACTGTTGTTGCTGTTCTTGCTCCTTGCCAGCTCCTTAATTGCTCTCTTGGACTTGTTGAAGAGCCACTCGAGGGTGTTGCTGGCTTTGTCAAACCCTAGCATGTCTTGAAGATCAAAGAACTTGCGAGCAATCTCAATAGACAACCTCACCCTCCGGTCCCTCAAACCCTGAGAGGTGTAAATCTTGCTGTGCCTGTCTTTCTTAGCAGGCTTCTTTGTGAGGAAGCAAGAAAGGCCATAGTGAGGAGCACCACCACCACCACCACCACCACCACCATTTGGGTCAGGCTTGGTCATTGCAGAACCTCCACCACCACAGTTGTGATCTGAGACTGGCAAATTGCTCAGTGCTTCTTGGATGTTTGGAGGGTTGTGATGAGTTGGCAAGTAAGGCACAGAAAGTGGATCATGAAGAAGGGTGTTGCTTGCAGAAGCATTCTCAAGGTTGAGGAAGGGAAAAGGATGGAATGAAGAAGATGATGAAGGGAAAGAAGGATAGGGGTTGGAACTGTAAGGGAACATTTGAAGATTTTTCTTTTCTGTCTTTTCAATTAATGGGTTTGAGAGAGGGGACAGAAACCCTAGCTCTTGAAGAAGTGTATCTCTATCTTCCTCCGAACAATGAACTGGTTTGAACCCTCAGCTCCCAACTTAATGGTCCAAAGTGATGCCCCAACACACCCTTTAATATAAAGGGTTGAGAGAAGGGATAGAGCTAGAGACTAGGGATGAGTTGTGCTAACACTATAACCCATCCAAGAAGAAAAAAAAAGTGTTTAGAGCAATGGTTAAGAAGAAGGGGTTTGAATTAGGCCAATGATGGAACTTGGATTTGCTTTGCGTGCATAGTGTCTATTGTTATGTGGATGGATTATCTGCTGGACCTGGTTCTTTGGCAGCAAGGAAGAGAGAGAAAGAAAGTGTTGTGTGTGTGTGAATGTGAGTGTGAGTGAGAGAGAGAAAGAGAGAATGAGACAGTAATCGTCCAAGTAAACCGAGTACAAGACACATAATTTGTGGGTTTTTTGCCTCATTATGTGGAAGCAACGTAAGCAGAGCAGGGTCAAATCATTCAACTTTTGAACCCGTTAATATGTGTGTTTTTTTCCTGTGATTGTCTCTGGTGTCGTTAGGGTTAGGGTTCTACTTAGCCCTCACAGAATTTGAAGGAATGTGGGGTTAAAAGTAGGTCTACATAATCTCTGATATGTTAATTTCAAATTATACATGCTTAACTTTAAGCAACCAAAATGGGGTGCGTGGTGAAAAATTTATCACATATTGCTGTACAAATTAACTAGGGAAAAATGGGGTGTTTTTTTTTATCATGAGGCTTCAACTTTTTAACCCAAGGGTTCTAAAAGGTGGGTGGAAGTGAAACGGTGCAAACACGGTTCACTGTTTCTTCTGTACAAAAAAGTTTTGATACCCTTCAACGAGGAAGGTAAGATAGTAAATGGTAACCAATTAATCAATCAATCACCAAGAAAATTAAGAGATCAAATTCTTTTCGTACTTCTCTCTCTTCATATACATATAAAACGTGCACTTTCCATTCCGAATATTAATGAAAATATTCCACACTCCATAATCAGTTCTGCAAAACCCATACTTTTCAGACATTGTCACCGTATAATTTTTTAGTAATGTTAGTTAACCAGAAATCCACACGAGTATAAAGTTTAAACAAATTGATACAAAAATCTAATGAATGAAAACATGAATCATTTTAATTACCATACTCTCCATTCTGATCCTTTAATATTAGGTACAAAACATATATTTTCCTTACTATTGAAACAGTGAATAATCTTAATTGAAACAGTGGCCAAAAGGGATTCATTGTGAATTAAAAAAACTGAAGAAAAAGTACTAGCTACCGACTGAGCAAAAAAGACAAATTGGTAATTACAAAAATTAGGGTTCATTGGAGTGAACCGTACCTCCTACTGTCATTTTCAGCCCGGAAAACTCATCCAATCTCTGACACCATTGCTATGGTTGCAGTTTGAGAGTGGGGGTCGTCCCTGCCCTCTTATCAGTTTGTATATTCAGTAACCTGTAGTTGGTGTTTACACAGAGTCATGGATGGCTTCTTGGTCATCTTTCATAACCTAAGCTCTTTGGATTTCTTTTGTACCTCACAACCTGGGAAAAGAAACTATATTATATACATGCATGGTACGGTTGGAGAATCTGCACTTGGATCTGAGTTCCAGTACTTGGCTTAGGTAATTCCTTGTGTGATAAACCTCTTGTTAATTTTCATGACACGCCTGTCTTATTTGCTTAATGTTGCTGCAACATTTTGTTTTTATGTATGTGGGTTTTCATAGTACCTTTTAAAGTGAGTTTTGACTTTAATAGCTGTAATTAAAAAGTTAAAAATTACTTCTCTGGATATCTAATATTATATATAATTTCATTTAATATGTGGATTAAAATATTAATGCATATTAGTGTTTTGATATAATATTGTTGAACCTAAATTACTCTTAGAATTTATAAAAATATTATTATTTATATTAAAATGAAGATTAAGAATTAAAAATAGTAATTTAGAATTTTTGAAAAATAAAAATTGAAGAAAAGTAATTCATAGGAAATAAATTAAAATCCAAATATTTTATAATGCTTAAAAATAAATATTTCAAATACTACACAGATGAAAAGAAATAAAAGAATTTATAGGAGTTAAAATCAAATTCACTAATTTTGTACTGTTTTTCTTTTTCTCTGTGAGGGGATTGGATTTCTCAATGGAAAGGAGCATCACACCTAACTAGATAAATAAAGTGTGTGGTATTGCTTGTTATGGTTTTCCAATGCCATCCAAAAAGGGCATGTAAGTGTCTCTTCTCCTCTTTCTTTAACCTGCCTTTTCTAGTAATATGGTAATCACAATTCGCATTTCACAATTCACAATACAAAATGAAAGATCAACTTAGAAATATTACAAACTCAAATGTTAAGACGTCGCATTCACTAATATTGTTTTAACAAATTATTAACTAATTTTTTTATATACAGAAATCATCTTAGCTCTGCTCTTAAATTAGAGCATAAGACCTATTCAACAGTGACTTTTAAAAAACATCTTAACTCAAAGTGTTTTTAGGAGTTTTTTTTTTTTTTTTTAATAAGGAAAGATATCATTATGAAATAAGCACAAGGGTTGGCTCATTTGCAAAGAAAAGCCAACAAAGTTTCCACATCTGAATAGACTTTAGGAGTTAATTGTTATCTCTTATTCCAATTTTATTCATTACAAATTTTTAATTTATTTTAATTTTTTACATTATATTTTTAAATTTCATTTTATGTAACAGCTTAATTTAAAAATCGATGCTTGACTATATCAAAAAACATTTTTTGATCTTATAATCTGTATATTTATATTTTTAATTTTTTTATCAGCATGTTTATATTTTTAATTGTAATGTAATTTTCAATAATTTTTCGCTCTTATGATTTTGTAAAATAATTTTTATTCAATAATAAACAACATTTAGGACAAATATATCAAATAATGTATGGTTAGAACTTACTATATTATTATTTAAAGAAAAATGAGTTTTGGTACCTAAGTTTTTAGTCAGACTTTGTTGTAGTCTTTATATTTTTTACTTTGTAAATTTAATTTTCTAAAATATAGTTTTTTTTTAAGGATATAAACTTATTAAGTTTTTTTTTTTTGAACAACGAAGAATGAAATTAATAGGAGCACTTAAGGGTTGTTCCACCTTGTTACATAAACAAAACAATACAATAACTTTCCTGCCTACATCTGAACAATAAGGAGATAGTCATTCCACTACCTTACAAAGAACACATAACAACAGTACAATCAAGCCAACCAAATAACTGAGCCTAACAAACAAATGCAGTACAGGTTACCAAATATGTTCTCATTCGAACAACACCAATTTGAACTTCAAGTTTGCAATCTTTCGATCCCTCGCTTCTAGCTGCCACTGCCCGCACTTGTTCTAGACAAACGTACCTGTATACACACCCACACCTACCCCTCTCGAGAGACCACATTAGACTATAAAGCCAAGCCTTAAGCACCCTGAAGCAAAAGTTTCTCCCCACAGACCACAGTTCAAACCATTACAGTAAAAATTAAGTAAAATTTTCCAGACATAGAATAGGACGTAGAAACCAATCTGATATAGAATAGTTGAACCTCTGCCATCTAAATTTATTCCAAGACTAAGCCTTGAGTTGTGCCAAAGTAAATATCTCCACACCATCCACCACCCCATTATTAAAACACCAGTTTATTCCTATGCCTCCAAATTTTCGACACTATAGTCACCCACATAGCCCTCAAAACTAAATTAGTTTTCTTGCTAAGACTTGAAAATAAAAGCTCTGGGAATGATCCATAATATTAAGGGGCCTAGCAGAAGAGATACCTACCACCTATCACAATTGTCCCACACTTTTGAGCAATATCACAACTGATGAGGACATGTTGAGCAGTTTCCTCAGCCTTCATACACAAAGGGCATAAGTTGCTAATGACTACAACTCCTCTCTTTTCCAGATTAATTCTAGTCGGAAGCTTTTCTAACATAGCCCTCCAAACACACACTTGTGCTGAGCCTGCAACTTTAAGGCTCAATAATTCTCTAAAAGACTTGTTACTAGAGGAATTGTCATTTTCATTTAAAACCCTATATCCAGCTCCCACTGTGTATTCTCTAAGGTCCCCCACACCCCACACCTTCTTATCCGGAGTACCCCTCTTCCACCTGATAGCGTTCATAATAGTAATTAACTATCCAACCTGATCCTTCTCCCACTCAAACAACTCTCTCCTCCACAGAAACTTCCATGAGAGTACTTGACGTCCCTCAACATTTACCCATTCTGCCAATTCACTGATAGCCTTACCTGTATCTAAAGACAAAGAATACAATCTGGGAAATCTATCTTTAAGCACTATATTGCCAGACCAAATATCATCCCACAAACTAATCTTAGTTCACCCAATTCCCACATAATGTTATTGAAAAACCAGTTCTGACGATTGACTGAAGCACCTAATTTACTCAGATCTTGCCACCAGTTAGAGGCTTTCCGATCACCTAAATTACCCGTCTCTGCCTCCAAGGGCAGTACCTAGAGTCGATAATATCTATCCACACTCCCTCCTCTTTCGTATCTAACCTCCATAACCATTTAGCTAGAAGAGCGACATTAAAATTCTCTATATATTTGACACCCAACCCTCAATTATCAATAGAAGCACAAACTTTGTCCCATGCTACCCAAGCAATTTTTTTACCTTCGAAACCCCAACCCCAGAGAAATTTAGCCTGTATTCTTCTAATAGTTTTGCACACACCTACAGACACTTTATACAAAGACAGATAGAATAGAGGTATAGCAGTAAAGACTGCCTTAATGAGACACAACCTACCAGCCATAGAGATAAGCTTACCCTTCCAAGTCTGCAGTAAAATAAGAAGGGAGAGTATTAATTCAATCACTATTAACAATTGAAATATTAAATTCTTCAAATTAAAAATAGGACCCAAAATCAATTCTACGTAAAGTTCAAAGATCAAGAAAAATGTTTTTAACTAATTCTTAATACATGACACCGTATTCTCCTTCAAGCTTGCAAACCGTACATCAAACTGTTCTAGTAGTTTCGTTTAGATAATTCGTCTACAACTCTTTCCATGAATTTAGAAATTAATTTCGTAATGTTTTGCTTGTAACTCTAAATATGATATCATCTACGTATACTTGGATTAAGATGAAATAACGTAGTCTCTATACTTCCTTTCTGAAATTATTTTATAATAAAAAGTTATTAAGACATTCAAACCTAGCTTTAGGAGTTTGTTCTACATATAAAAAGCTTTGTTATGTTTGAAAATAAGTTAGAGTTTTTAAAATTAAGGGATTGATTAACATACACTTCTTTCTTAATAAATCCATTTTGAAAAAAACACCCTTAACATCTATATGATATAATTTTATTCTATTGAATGCAGTAAATGATAGTAAATTACGAATTGCGTACAATATAACTATTGGAGAATAAGTTTAAGTATAGTCAATACCTTCTTTTTATGAGTAGCTTTTGTCAACAAGTTTGGCCTTGTTTCTCACAACCTTACCTTGTTCATTGAGTTTATTTTTGAACACCCACTTAGCCCCTATGATCGCTTTTTCAAATGGTAGTTCTACAAGTGTCATACTTTAGTTTTTTGGAATTGGTCTAGCTCCACTTTCAAGGCCTCAACCCAACTTTTGTCTTCCAGTCATTCTTTTATACTTTTGGCCTTCATTTGAAAAGCATAGTCATTTGATCTCTTATTTTTGACCTCATTAAAACACCTCTGTTGGGATCTCCAATAATTGCGTCTACTAGATGGTTCTTCTTCAAGGTGGAATGTCTTCTTGTTGGTTCTCTATTTTCACCACCAGTTTCAGCTGATGCTCAATAGTCATCGTTTGGTGACTCTTATCGATTTTGGGATGCATCCTTTGATTCTTATGGAATCTCAAATTCATCATTTGCCTTGGGTAGATTGCTCTTTAATTCCTACATATTGAGTATGGGTGTATGCTCTTGCTCAGATAATTTCTTATTAGGCTTGTAATCATTAAATCTTATATGGATTACTTTCTCAACTACTAAAGTTCTAGAGATATAAATGTCTAAGAATATCCAAGTAAAATTTCTTCATCACTTTTGGAGTCAAAATTTACAAGATTTTCCTGGGTATTAAAAATAAAGCATTGTACTCCAAATGGATTGAAGTAGGATGTGTTGGGCTTTATGTTCTTCCATAATTCATAAGTAGTCTTTTAGCCAATGGTCTAATGTAAATTATGTTTTGTAAAGGGGTTTTGGAGTGGAAAGGACATGTTTAATCTTGAATGAGCTCTTGACTTGCTTTCTCTTGACAAATTGCTTAAGAGCTCTCACTAGAATGAGTTGTAACGTCTCTCTAGTTTACAAGTATTCTCCACCTCTCCAGGTAACGAGTTTTAACGTCTCTATCGGAAACAAGTATTCTAACCTCTCTAGGTAACCTAGTCTTGATCTCCATCTGATATCAAGACCTCTTCAACACTGAGAAAAACACTCTTAAAAGAGAGAATAATAAAATCTCACAAGGTATTCTTCATGACATGAAGAATTTACAAGGGTTTGCTCTCAAAAGCAATATATAATAATGGAACTCAAGAATTGTATCTACACAAAGGTTTGCTTGTTTTTTCTTTTTTGTTTGTTTGAAGATTTGATGCATTTCTCCTTCATCTTCAGGTCTTTATATAACTTTGAATGATAGCAGTTTCAGTCTTCTATGAATGAAAATATCTGCATCACTGATAATCTTTTCTTTGAATGCGTCTAATGAATTCTTCAACTTATTTGAAAACTTTCCATTTATGCAACATTTTGAATGTTGAGAACTGCTACTTGGGTTCTTCTCAAGTCTTGCTCTTCCTTTTAATTTATTCTTTCATAATCATTCAAACGTTGTATGCTTCATGGTTTCTTCTCTTTAATTCTTCATTTCTTATACTGGTGCAACTTCATCATCTTCTTGCTCAATTTGGAAAACTCTACATCGTTCTTCCATTAAGAACATAATTTTCTCTGATCAAATTCGATTAGAATTAATTTTAATCAATGTATAGATAATACTGAGATAAAGAATTTTAATTTTTACAAGAACTTTCAGTCATGTTGATTCAAATTCAAAAACCTTCCTAATTTTGCATGGTAAGTCATGTTGAAGCAATTTTTACTTTTCAAATGTATTTCAATTTATAAATTAAGTCCTTTAAAAAACATAATTCAAAATGTAATCTTAAAATTATAGATATTTCCTAAGATGATGTATCGTTTGTCGTAGTGAATGAACTTCGTCTGACGTGCTCAAAACTATTTTGTTTGGCATGTATATTGAATTGTCCGTCTGTCGCAAATGTTGTATCGTCTGCTAGACGAAACACTTGAGTCTTACATAATTTGTTATTGAAACCATTGATCTTTCAGATGATGCATGATTCATGTTTAATACATTGTGATTCTCAACACTTAACAAAATTATAGGGTGTTGGATTTTTCCTTAACGTGTGTCATCCCAAATATTTCCTCACAATCTCCTTACCATTTCTAAATAGTATCATGTTCCTTTGTTCCCACATGCATCTCATTCATGACACCTGCATAACCTTTCATATCATATTACCTTTGATAGGTGTACAAATTTGATCAAAATGTTGTATAGTTTGGTTATGTTGAGTTATCATTAGTCCAATCCATTTATTGCATAGGTTCCAAGCTAGATAAGATACCTTACATAGTATAAATGTTGAATTAATTCTTTAGAGGATGCACAATTAACACAAAAATTCCATGGTATTTGTATTCTTTTATGTCCTAAATTACATTTGGTGACCACACAATTCAAATTCACCCTCCATATAAAGTGTATTTCTCTTGGAATTGCTTTTATGTTCCATATTAATTGTAAGAAAAACCCTTCCAGTCCCCATCACTATTATTCTGCAGAGTGCTATCTAGATATTTAATAGTAAAATCTTTAGTCTTATCTCCCTTCCACACCCATGTATCTTTGTCCTTTGTTGTTGGTATATTTTGTGATATTTCTTGCATCAATATAGTGACCTAAGGTAGTTCCTACTTAAACTATCCCCTCCTTCAGGTCAATTATTCCAAGTATCCATCTTGACACCAAGGCTTGCTTTGAATTTGAATTGTCTATTATATGGTATTTTTTTCTTCACAATGTATTCCTCCATTTCACCTATCATGCCAGAATTTAATTTTTTCACCCGTTCCTTGTCTCCAACTTATATTATTATCTAACCAGCTGACCAAACATGTGACAATCAAATTCAATGAAATCTATTTAGTGAAACATGGGTCCACTAAGGGTACCTGTCACAATTGTTAGCACCGAGGCTTGCTAAGTGATTTGGTGAAGTCAACATGGATCAAAACTTGCTAAGTGGATTTCTTGGAGCCATCATGGATCTTGATGGAGTTTTGGTCTAAAACTTAGGTTGGGTGTGTGAGTGGGTTTTGGTTCAAAACCATGAGTTGCATGATATATCACTCGTAGTAAGCTCCATTAATTCATTTTGTTTTACAAATTAATAATTCGAACTAAAATGAGGTTAATAGATTTCGAAAAACATATTTTGAGAGTAACATCAGTTAACTATTTTTTCAAAAATCAATTTACTGGATTATTTTATGTGTTACATAAAAATCAATTGATTGAAGGTTTAAATCAATCGATTAAGTTTTTGACAGATTTAAAAACCAGTTTTCTTATATAAGAGCTACGCGCGTTTTCTAAGATACCTATGACATTTGACTAATCAATTATGATTTTCGAAGAAAGAAAAACGTGCGCAAACTGTGAGAACTTGTTCTACACGATTTACATCAAGAATAATCTCAAGAACTTTAATATTGGAGCCTTGCATTGAGTGGGTTTCTTACATTCTTGGTTCTGGACCAGAGTTAAGTCTTCTACATTATTTTTCATCTGTTTCTAATTTGTTTTGTGTAGAAGTACTGCTGGTTTCGTTATGTTTTGATATCTCTTGTATTGAGAGTGGTTTGGTTACAAATTACATAGGTTTGTGATTTGTAATTATGCATTTACTACCAATATTGCATGAGGTTTGTAATTCGGGTTGTGCAGTAGGGTTCTGCACTGTTTTACAGATGTTGTAGGGTGCAGTAGGCTGTGTGTTGCAGGGTGCAGTGTTGACTTGCGGGGTGCAAGAGTAATTGTATTTAATTGAATTGATCTTGGTGATTTTTTTAGTGGAATTCTTTGCTTGTTGGCAAAGGAATGGACGTAGCCCCTAAGGAAGGGTGAACCAATATAAATCTTGGTGTTCTTGATCTCTGTTTCTCTCATCTTGATCACCTTTTATATTTGTTATTCTACGTTCATCTAATTATTCATCGCGCTCAACAAATTGTTCATTCTGCTACTGTTATTTTTGTGTTATCTGAAATTGATATATATATATATATGTTCAATTGACTGTTCCTTTTCTTAAATTCACATTGACTGTTTCTAGTCAACTATGTTTGTTGGGTAATTGATTATATTTCTGAAATACTTATTTTCTTGATTGTTATTTCTGGTTTTGTCTATTAAATCTAGACTACTTTGCTGTGTGAGTGATTTTCATTTAACTGTTACTATTATTTATCTTATTGTTTTTGGGCAGTGCTATATTGTGTCTCTATTCACTGATTGCTTCTGCATTTTAATCTGGTATTTTTGCTGATCTGTGCGCTTTAATCAATTGATTGATTGTGTGTGTCAGCTAACTGGTACTTGACTGAACTGATTTACTCTCTTATTTCAATGAATTGCTTATGTGTTTCGGCGTCAAACCAAATTTTGAATTTTTATTTTTTCAGTCTTTTCTACATCGGTTAGGAGTGTCAACTGATGTAGAATGGGTATATTACATTGGTTCATCAATAATTGATATAATATCTCTTCACATAATTTCAAAAATGTCACCTCATGTTTTTTACGTCAGTTACGTTTTAACCGATGTTTTATCTTGTTGTAGTTTGTGTTTTTTCTACTAGTGTATAATTTATCACAAAAAAGTATAGAAAAACCTAAAAAGAAATTTGTCTCAAAACTAGATGTGGGTCCGCGAGTTAGTTACATGTAGGAAAGATATTAATACCTTATGATTTTTGTCTTAAGACGATTATCTTTAATTAAATGTGCAAAATAAATATAGTTTTTAAAATGTTTATTCTTCTCCAAAAATGATATAAAAAATGCATGTCAAAAAACAAATAAAATATTTTTGAATTTTTTTATTTAGATTCGACATGATTTGACATTACTTCTATATATTTTTATTCATAATGAAAAATCAGAATTTACATAATTTATTCGATAAAAAAGTTGTTTTAATTAAAATTTTAATATTGTTAAGATTTCAAATTTTTTATAATTCACTCTGATCTGAGTATAAGACCATGTGAATGATTATACTTAATACTCTTATAAATTATACAATAAACGAAAATAGTATAAACTATTAATCAATTTGTAGATTGTTATTTTCGAAAAAATAATATTTTTACTTTTTACCGAAATAATATATTGAGTATAAGATATCGTGTACAATCATACAAATAATCGAATATTTTTATTATATGATTATTTTTAAGTAACTAAATATAAAATGACACGTACAGACATATAAACATCTAAAATTATGTAACATATTATTTTATTTATTAAATAAAAAAATAACAAATACTAAATATAATATAATACAATATAATATAGTGTAATACAGTATAAGATAATACAATATAACGTAATATAATAAGATAATACGATATAATACAACGTAATGTAATATAATAAAATAAGATAATATGATATAATGTAATATAATATAATATATTAAGTTAATATGATATGATAACATACAAATATCCAAAATTATGTAAACATATTATTTTATTTATTAAATAAAGAAATAACAAATACTAAATATAAAATAATCCATATAATTATACAAATTTCTAAATAATTTTTTAATATAAAAATATAGTATAAACTACATAATTATATTAAAATAATCAGAGGAAAAGAAAAGAAACTAAATGCACTTCTCAACTTTCAAACATTATCAAGAAAAGATGGGCCAGCCATGGAAGGAATGGGCCTGAAGAAACAACAAAAGGGTCCAGATTTAACAAAAGCTAAACGTATAATTGTATGTAAATAAAAGCATTATAAGAGCAAAATAGTGGCCTCATATGAAAAAGGAAAAAATGTAATAAATGGTGCCCCACCTACACATAGTCCCAAGCAAACCAAACGTATCCTGAAATTGGCACGTGAATGCATTGTGCCATGCAATGTTTCATAAAGAAGAATGATACTTTGTTCAACCATTTTCCTTCACTATAACTTGTAAGAATTGCTCCACTGCTTCATTTCACAAAACCTCCACATCAAAATCTGTCATCGATTCAAAGCAAATGATTTATTTATTTTTTTATCGGCAACAATTTCAAATAAAAGGTGTGTCTCTTCAATTGTAAGAAGAGAGACATCAAAGGTACCACCCACACTAGAGGCCTTCTTGTTAAGACCATAAGCAATGCCATGCAGGAACTTTAGCCATTGCATTCTTCACAGCTGATCCGAGATAAGCTCAGCAACCTTGCGCATCTTCTTGAGAACCATACAGGAAATCTCCTCGCTTTGTAGTTTACAACAATCATAGGTTTGTCAGCGGACAGTTGTATAAGAAAATCTCTTTCCAACCAAACTCATGGCATCGAAAACATTGTTGATAGGATGGCGACCAGATTCTTGGCAGCGTCACCGATCAATCGTTCAGCATTGGTTGTTGTGGCAACTTACCTCACATTGGTTAGAACAAACCAACCACACATCTAGTAAAAAAGAAATACAAAATAAAAAAAAAAATGTTAAGTAGACTTGAAACCGCTTAATTCAATTTTATAAAATTGATTTGTAAAATGATGTTTAAACTACCTATATATTATAAATTAACATTATTTAGTTCAAGTGAGATGTCTAACAAATACATCTTATAAATTAACATTATTTAGTTCAAGTGAGATGTCTAACAAATCTATCTTATAAATTAACATTATTTAGTTCAAGTGAGATGTCCAACAAATCCATCTTATGTTGAGATATGGGTAGACTAGATATTTATTTGAGTGGTGATAGCAATTTGATAATAAGTAGTACAATAAACTTATCAAACTAAACTAGGATATATTTTGATATTATAATTACATGATATGCAAATTATGTCTTTGAGAAATGACTGGATACGTTTATGGGATTCACCATGATAGCAAACAAAAAATGGAACTGAGATTGAGAGATAAAAGAGAGCAAAAACCAAAAAGGATCGAAAAACATAACATCAAACTTATTTCACTTAACACCAACAAGAAGCAAGGTGCGCACACACACAACGAAGATGAAAAAAAAACAAATAAAAAAATAGTGATAGTTAGACATAAGACAATCTAACAAAAGTAAGAGATTAAACGGTATAAAAAAAGGAGCATATACCTGAATACTAGATGATCTAGCTCAGACTGTCTAGTCAAGGACTAGAAAGTGTGGTATAAACCATCTACCCAAGGACTAAACAGTCTAGTAAAGACCATTTACTCAAGGGTTAAACAATTTAGCGAAGATCGTTTACTCAAGGGTTAGATAGTTTAAGGAAGACCATCTACTCAAGGACTAGACAGTCTAGCAAAGACCGTCTACAGAACAAAACAACACCCAAACAAATAGAAACGAGACAAATTTTATTAGTCCCCCTCAAGCTAGGAATAAATGTTTAACACTCCTATCTTAGTACAGATAAGTTTAAAAACAACAGGAACATGAGGCTTAGTGTATATGTACGTAGCTTCAAGAGTAGAAGCGATGTGAAGAAACTTGATAAGACCTTCATTGATTTTTATCTTGAACAATATGACAATCAATCTGAATATGCTTAGTTCGTTCATGAAAGATTTGATTGGTAACAATTTGAATGGCAAATTGGTTGTCACAGTATAAAAGAGCAAGTTAAGAAAGATTAATATAAAGATCTTAAAGAAGACAAGTGAGTCACTATATTTCACAAGTGGTAAGGCTCGATATTCGTCTTCTGGAGAGGTTTTGGGGATGGTTTGTTACCAAGGTAAATGCTAAAAGCAGTAATAGATCTTCTCAGGATAGGACATGTGCCTCAATCGAAGTCACTAAAAGTTTTCTTTTGGATAAAACTGTGGAAGCTTAGAAGAATACCATTACCAGGAGCACCTTTGAGATAAAGAATGATGCAATAAGCTGCTTATTGATGAGTAGTGGTAGGAAAAGAAACAAAGTGATTGAAATTGTTGATAAGAAAGGTTATGTTAGTATGAGTGTTAATGAGGGAGATGAGGCGACCAATGAGTCTTTTGTAAGAGGAAACATCTGTCTCACTGAGTTTGTTTCCAGTGTCAGCAAATAAACGAGAAGAGTGAACCATAAGGGTGATGGCACGAGCACAAACAACATCTCAATTCCTGTAAGGATATCTAGGGTGCATTTGTGTTGGGAAACATGAATACCTTTAGATGCTTGGAGAGAAAACAAGTCATATTAGATGCTATGTCACAAATATTAAGCGTATATATGTTGTTTACCCTTTTACCAATAAGCAAGGTCTGACATGTTGATGCATTCGATATGAGGCACAAATCTGGTTTGAAAGTGACTTCATAGGCCTCACCGCACAGTTGGCTAATACTTATCAAATCATGCTTTAGCCGATCCACCAGCAATACATCCTTGATTATCGTCGAGTCATGGCTCCCGACATCACCTCTGCCAAGAATCCTCCCTCTGTTATTATCTCCATATGTCATGAAGCCTTCCTGCCTCATCTTTAAATTAATAAATTTTGAAGCATCTCCTGACATGTGCTTCGAACAACCGTTGTCCAGGTACCACAAATGCTTCTTGGCTGTCCAAAGTCCCTGCAAAATAGTTTAAGGTGCAAGAGTTGTTCCCCTGTTAAACCTGGGTCCAGATTTGTTAATGGTACCCTTGAGAACCCAATTTACAAGGCCTTTTGGGAAATAATGTAATCTCACTCTACAATGTCTATCCGTATGACCTCTTTCCACACAATAAAAGCAAGAGACAAATGGTGAAGTTGATTTTCCACTATGATTAAAAAAGTTTTTAAACTTCTTTACTTTCTTCTTAAAACCATCCTAGAAATCGATGCTTGCTTTATTGAAAACACAGTTTTGAGTACCAAGCAGTGCATTTAAATTGGTAGTTCCCATAGAAAATTTAAAATATGTTTTAATCAAGTATTTAACCTTTTCTTTCAAAACTTCACAGTTGGCACAGTTAGTCACTTTAACAATTTAAGTACAATTACAAGAGTTATTATGGATCATCTCAAGACATTCAAAATCTGTTTTTAAGTTCACTAACTCTTCTTCTAATTGACTTACTTTATTTTCAAGCAAAATGTTTTATCCCTTAAGTCTATTGTTGGAAAGAGCCAACCGGTTAGCCTCTTCATAATTTTCTTTAAACACATTAAGTAAAGTACTGTAATTTTCATGAGTCAAGGAAATGCTGGAACTTACAATGCTCTTTGAAGAGTCATATCCAGCCATCAAGCAGAGGTTTGCTTATTCCTCTTTTTTTGGATTATCATTTACTCTCATGCAATGTATGCCTTTCTTTGCCTTTTACTCTTTCTAAATTTCTTCTCAGGGGCCTTATCTTTATGAGACTAATTTAGACCTCCACTTTTATATGTCCTTGCTTACCACACCCAAAACAAGTAAAATTAGAAGAATCATCAACCTTTTTAGTATACCACTTATCCTGTTGATTCTTTTCTTTTCCTTTCTTCTTTAGAAATTTGCTAAACTTTGTGGTAAGCAGTGTCAAGGTCTCTGTGTCACTACAGCTACTGGAACATCCATCATAACTCTCTTCTTTCTAAGCAACAGACTTGAGCTCGATCCCCTTTTACTTTCTTTCACCACTCTCTTGCTCATTTAGTTTGTTCATTTCCTGTTCGTGCTCTCTGAGTTTTCCAAATAGAGTTGCAGTGGTAAAGGTGGTGAGGTCTATAGTTTTTGAAGTAGGTGTGACCTTTGACTGACAGCGTCTGTCGAAGCATTTCAGAATCTTTATGTTCAACTATTCTTTGTCAAACACCTTGCCCAGACTTATCAGATGATTTACAATATGAGTGAATCTCTTTAGTACGCCCGCAATAGTCTCCATTGGCATCATTTTGAATAGCTTATATTGTTGTATCAAAGCATGTTTCCCTGCTCTTTTAATATCGCTTGTGCCTTCATATGTGACTTCTAAGGTATCTCACATCTCTTTTGCCAATGTACACTGTGAAACCCTAAAAAATTCATCAAGATTAACTGATGAGATAATTATATTCTTTGCAATACAGTTATATTGAGCTTTCTTACTCTCACTATCAATCCATTTAGACTGTGGCTTATCAACATAATGTCCTACAATTACAACTTTAGGCACAAAAAAGACCATTAACAATAACATCCCAAACACCAAGATCGATCGATTAAATAAAAATTCTTGTTCTTACTTTCAAGAACTGATAGTTCACACCACAAAACATAGGTGGCCAGTTTCAATTAACTTGATTAATTTTCAAGAACCCGCTCTAGATACCAATTGTAGAAAAATATGTAGGTAGAAATTCAAGAGGGGTGAATTGAACTATTAATTATTTTTTTAAACAATTTGGAAAGAATTGGAACTTTTATTGATCAATGCTCAACAATCAGAATACACACATATCAATCAATTAAAAATGCCAAACAATAGGCTAAAAAACAATTTTTACATGCGCCCAGAAAAGCAGTCGATTAAAATGATAAAACAATCGATTAAATTTTTCTGGCAGTGAGTGAATCAGAAAAATAACAGGTTAGAAAAAACAATACAAGTGATTGAAATTTACCCTACAGTATTTGGACAAAATTCTAATACATTGGCAAGAAAAAAAATTGATTAAAATAAACTTTAATCGTTTGAAAATTTTAACTGTTATAGTTTTCAAAATTTAACAGCGATCAGGCATAAAGATATCTTTCAAACTAGTTTGTGATTAAGACAGATTGAAAAATATCTTCAAAAGATTTTAGATAAGAAAAACAACAAATTAAAATTTGAAAACAGTTGATTAAAATTTTCCAGAAAAGTGTTTAATCAGTTTTAACATAGTAATGAAAAAAAAAACAATGAGTTCTTCACTAATTTTAGTTGATTAAAATTAGATGTGATAGTTAAAACTGATTTGTTAATCAAAAGGCATGTTAAAGATCAATTTCATATGCAGTCCAAAAAAATAGTTGATTAAATTAAATTTTGATTATTTTTATAGCCAGAAACAAGTCTTGAGTGTTGCCCATAAAAACAAGCAGCTATTTTTCACTTTTAATTGGCAATTTATACCAGAAGAATAGATTTAATACATAAATGGCTCGTGATTCAAACAGGCACAAAAACAAAGAGAGTACATAAGATTTTTATATCGGTTCACTCTTTTTCACGAGCTACATCTAGTTGATTTGCAATTCTTGTAGAGGATTCACTAAACACACAAGTTTACAACCAAATACAAGTCAAAGACTCAATCTTGAACCCTACAAGATTGATATATACCCTTGTGCAGAATCGTACCACACAGAACATAGAACCCTACCACACAGAATGCAGAACCCTACTGCAAATATACAGTGTAAACTCTATCCAAAACGAAAATACAATACCAAAACACTTAAACACCTTATCTAAATGTATTACAAACACAAGATTATATAAAAAATGAATTACATACAGAACAAGCACGAAAGCAACAGGCAAACTGACTCAAGACAATTAGAAAAAGCTTCCTTGTACTTAGAGTCGACTGTAGCGTGCTCCACCCATTCAATTGCATGCAATAAATCACCCAAGAATGAGACTCAAGGTAGATCTTTCTCAACTCTTGATCAGCCTCTCAAATCTTGAAGTTTTCTCTCCAAAGTTCTCTGAAGTGCAAGTATGAATGTTTTCTCAAATTCATAGTGTCATAAGTTACTTCGCAATCTGCAGAGCATATGAATAGATAGTGAAATTTGTGCTTCAAGTGAAATCAACCGATTATTTTTTCTCTACAGTAAAAATTGATTTCTAGTCACTTGATTTCCATAAACAATTGATTTTTTTTTACTCTACAGTAAAAATTTTCACAAATTATACTTTGAAAAAGATTTCACCTTGAGTATTTTGGAGCTTCATGCATGCAAATATCAAGATGATAGTAAACAAATGCTAACTACAAGTAAAGACCCACAAAACTAACCCAACATAAACTTCATTAAGGATTGCTTTATCAAATCTTCAATCATGAAGTGTTTCCAACATCTCCCATACCTTAGGTGAATCTTAAAAAATAATTTTGCATTTTGTGGACTTTTCTTTTTTTCATTTTCTCTTTTTGCCTTCATCTGTACTTGATCTTCCAACACTTGTGAAAGTGTCAAAGGATGAAGTACAAACTTCTTATCCATAAGGGTGAAGGTAATCTCATTAGTAAGGCCATTATGCATGGTTTTCTTATCAAATTGTCATGGCCTTCCTAACAAAATATGACAAGATTCGATAAGTATTATTACATCACATAAAACTTGATCTTCATATTTCCTTATAGGAAGCTTGACCTTCACCTTGTCTATTTATTGCTATATCATCATCTTTATTCAACCAATGTGATTTGTAAGGTTTAGGATGGGGTATAATAATCAAATTAAGATTTTCAAGCAACCAAGTACTACAACAATTACAACACAACCTGTTATCCACAATGAGAGAACAAGTGTTTTTTGAAGCTTTACATCGAGTATGAAAAATATTCTCTTCGTTGTGACTCGAGATGTGGACTAGGTTGTATGTTGAGAGTCCTCCAAATTATCAAAAGATCTCCCTCACAAATTATCAAAAATATTCCCTCTCTGATTCTTTACTCTCACTAGATGAAGATGGTCTTCCTGGCTACTGTAATCCCTACCCCTTAAGATCATGGTCATTTTGTTGGGGTATTGGGATGTTATATGACCTCTACCAAGACATTTGAAACATTGAATATCTCTAGTGTGAGTGTGTGAAGATTGCATTTCTTTTCCCTTGTTTCTTTCTTTTTCAACGACTAGGTATGAGGAGAGTTCTTCCTTAGGTTTTGCTTTTTGATACTTTCCCTCACTCTAAATTTTTTCTTGTGATAAGATTTAGAGTGGAAACTTATTCATAGTGTTTTCTTAAAATTTGTTGCTTAATTTTTATACACGATTGAACCAGGTCATTGAAATCTCTGTAAGGTAAAATTTTTACCTTGTCTCTTATCTCAAGACTTAGATTGCTCAAGAACCTAACTATAGGCACATGTTTCTCTTCTCTTATTCCTGCTCTCATCATATATAGTTCCATCTTTTGCTTATATTCCTCTATACTCATGTTCTGTTGATGAAGTTTGTAGAACTTATTCACAAGCTCACGGTGATAATATGAAGGAATAAGTCAGCATTTCATAACACTCCTTAGATCATTCTAATATTCAATTGGAAGTTCTTGATAGAGACATTTTTCGGGTACTGGTAACTAAATATAACTTTGAAAACTAATGGTTCAAAAAACCTGAGAAAAAAAGTTAAAAACAATATATAACAATTTGTGATGATAAAAATGTTTTAGTTTCCTCTTCATAAAAAAAATTCAAATGATTATATACATATATATGTATATTTATATACCTAAACCCTAAACCTTAAACTCTAAATCCTATATATATATATATATATATTATTTTTTATTGTTACTTTTTTTTTATTTTTAGTATTTTAATAAATAAATAAATAATAAAATTAAAAATTTTCTCACTTAGTGCCACATCTCTTTTCCTGATTTCCCGATCATTTGCAGCATCCCTTTCATCAAAAGAGATTTTGTCTTCACCAATTGCCTACCACACCCTATATCTCTACCATGAAAAAATGACAAAAAAAGAAAAGCAAAATCTATTTGTACCAAAAACATATTTTGGCTGTCACACTCACAGAATTCTAAGACACCCCACCATTCCCTTTTTCTCAAAAACTCACTCCCTCGCCCACTCACTGTTCAGCAACCTCAACCAAAACGGTAAAAGCGTATGAGGTCATCTCTCTACTTGTTCGGAGGCTCTCACTCCGTTCTGCTTGTTTTTCATTCACATCTCCTTCTCCGGTTCCTCCCCCACCATTTTCATCCCACAACTCTTTTCTCTCCTTCGCTCTTCATAACCGATAACGAAATCTTGAAACTCAGTGGATGAGTTTGTTTCTCATGGGGAAGTTGAAATCTTATTAAACATGGAAGATGAGGATCTAAGGGCTGCGATTGCGACCAATGTTGAAGCCAGTACTCTCCAAAATGATTATCAAAGTAGTAATAAACAAGTGGCCACTACTGAACATACACTCTAATTATCTAAGTAGACAATTCCAATGAAGGACACCGCGCCAAACATACAAACTTGAGTTAGATGTGGATATGTTTTTTATCACGCCAAAAAGATAGAACTCGTCTCTTCCATCAAAATAAAAATCAAAAATTAATCATGAATCTATAAATATAAAATCGAATAATAAATGATATATTTATGTAAAAATATTCTTTTCATATCACAAATAATATTTGGATATCCGTTTAAAGATGTTTACAGATTATAAAAATTAAAAAAAATTATACAAGAACAAAAAAAGAATTTACGCTGTTAAAGAAGAAAAGCGAACAAAAACAAAGAAAAGAAGTTGCGCAAACTTTTTAATTATTTTCTTATACATATTTTACAATAAAAAACCTTTTAAGTTTTAAAACTATTTTTTGAAAAAAAATACTAAAACTAGCTTTCGGTATTTTATCTTTTTACCTAAAAGAAAGAGTTACATGTTCTAAACTATTCTATCCAAATTTAGGTTAAGAGTTTAGGTTCATATTAACCAAGGATCATCCTTATGAGCCTTCTTATGGTCTCTTTTGTACCTTCACATTTTTTTTAATCTATATGAAAAATAATATTTTTTACAATAATCATATTAAAATAAAAAATATAAAATAACCTTAAAAGCATAATAATTAAATATATTTTAAAAGTATATAATATATATTATGTTATAATTAATTTTTAATATGTGACATGATTTATTTTGTTTTATTCATAGATTAGTTTATATTAGATGAATTTATTTTTTTCATAAAAAATTAAGATGAATATATATAGATTAGTATATTCTAATAAATTCATCATATATATATATATATTGTTGTGTCTCCTCTCCTATAATTTTTAATTTAATTTATCTACATGTCTATGTTTGTGTCATATTCGTATCCATGTTTGTGTATAAACTTGAACTGCACTAGGGTCACATCCTTTCAAGAGTGTAGTTGACAACTCTCAGCCTTCCCAAAGGAATGTTGTTGTTGTGGTACTCCTTGGTGCTTTCATTTTGCTGATAGGTGTGCAATTCACTACATAAGATGTCAAGAGGATTCCATGGACTGAAAAATTCTTATATGTTAAGCAATCAAATGCGTGTTGATCAAGTTATTCTTACAATTCAAAGCAAATCTGAGAAAAAAGAGTTGGAAACTATGAAGCTCTGACACACTAGTAAAGTTAAGCGTTCGTGCTTCCATTATCGTAAGATCTTATACTAATTGCTTAAACCATTGGATAATTCAAATTTCTATAACACATGTCATTTGAATTTGTCTAATATAAAATAAGTTCACTAACGCTACTTATGCAAAAGATTTTCTACAATCCTGAAACTCATTTAATCAATCATTTTCAATATTCAATTTCATTAACTAATAGATGAAAATACCTTCAATCGATATAGATAAAAGTACTTCAAGGTAAATAGCCATTAGATGAAATACCTTGAACATATAAATTATCACATGAATTCATTTCTTAGATGTTCAAACTTATTTTGTTTTCTATAAGCACCAAATGAAAATCTTTCCAATTTTGTCTTACCGAAACTATCTTCTTAGATTACATAAGGATACATGTGTAGATGATATAGGCTCAATTGTCTGACATCAAACAAAAAAACACTGTTTTCTTTTAGTATTGTACACTTTTGGCATTCTCATATTTTAAAAACTATTTCAAAATAGAAATAATGTACAGTATATATATATATATATATATATATATATATATATATATATATATATATATATATATATATATATATATATATATAT
>Ga0209700_100725_pt1 | contig 65453 bp, 28 predicted proteins | sample SiratroredBW_FD_187528 | JGI IMG/M metagenome (GOLD analysis project Ga0209700, IMG submission 187528) | Root nodule microbial communities of legume samples collected from California, USA - Siratro red BW (SPAdes) (version 2) | ecosystem: Host-associated > Plants > Roots > Nodule | place: USA... | reverse complement strand
TGTTCATCAGTTGCCAGAACAAACAGATTCAACCCTTACAAACCCAAAACACTTAGAAAAAACAATATTTTCTCCACCAAGAACCAAGAAGGAACATGTAAATGACATAAAAGATCAAACTTTACTTCAACAACCAATGGAAATCAAACTATAAACGCAAAAACCTTTTCAGATCCAGCATCGACCAAGAACAAAAGAATTAAACGACCAAAAGGACTTCCTTTTCCATCAAAAATTGCATAAAAACCCAAACTTTACACGAAAATCAAACCACAAACAAAAAAAAATCCTTTTGCATTAAAAATCACTTAGAAAAGTAACCTTTACACGTTTTTTTCATCAAAAACCGCATAAAAACCCAAACTTTATATGGAAATCAAACCACAAAGAAAAAGAAAACATCCTTTTGCATGAAAAATCACTTAAAAGAGCAACTTTTACACGCTTTTCCATCAAAAATCGCATAAAAACCCAAGCTTTACACGCAAATCATTCTACAAAAAAAAAAAAACATCCTTATGCATGAAAAGTCACTTAAAAGAGCAATCTTTACACGTTTTTCCAACATAAACGAAATAAAAAACCAACCTTTTGCTGAGACAAAGAGCGCAAAGACGAAGAGCGCAACGACGAAGAGCACAGAGACCTTAAGAGCGCAGAGACGTAGACAGATCGAGAGATCCAGACAGTGGACAAAGAGAGAGCAAGAGATACCTCTAGTGAACGAGAGAGCGAGAGTGAAAGTGAAGAGCTCGAGAGTGAAGAGATTGAGAGAGCTTCAGAGTGGGAGAGAGAGAGTGGGAATGGAGAAGGCAGGACTTTTGAAATTCTGAAAAAGTAAAAATTTCTACGCTGACTTAAAAAATTATTATTTTTTGCCACGTCAGCGGTGTCAACTGGAAGTATGACACGTGTGAGTGTCAACCTAACATTACTGTATTTGTAAATATGTCACTGTGAAACATGTGACCTGTTAAACACTGATTGACACTTAGATGAATTAATTTAACACAATTTTAGTAGTGATAATAAATCCAAGTATATTTATATTTGACGATTGGTATAGTAATATTCATATACTTTTAAGCATAAAAATTATAAGATTTATCTGTTATTATTTTATTAAATTAATTTTATTTAAAATTAAAAGGAGATAAAAATTACAAATATGTAAATTTGTTTGAAATTGGTTTTTAAATCTGTTTAAAAAAACAACATAATTTCTTTTATATTATAAAACTGTTTTGAAAATAAATTAAATTTTGATAAGATGAATTTACTTTTGCTGTCAAGCTTTTCTGTTTAAAGAAGTTACTGCATTTGAATTTTTTGTCACGTCATTTACTTCATCTGAGATGGGAAACAGATATATAAATTAATTGCAGCTGGACCAATAAAATTTATAAGGAAAATGTTTTTTCTTCTTTGTCATTTTGCTGCAGCTTTATCCCTGGTTTTATTCATGTTAATGGTGCCTAAATAATTTGGACAGCTAGTTTTTTGCATTGGATTTAAAATGTAAATCTGCACCTATGTTTTGATCAAAGGAAAAAGCTGAACTTGCTCTGTAGTTTAAGGAAACTATTTTAATTTGCATAAATCAATTTCAGCATCATTTTCTTTGCTCAATTCACCTCACTGTAGTTAATTTGTTCACATCAATGATATCATTAATTTGAATATGCATTTAATTTCTGAAATATACAAAAGTTAAAACAATTTAAAGTCTGTGGTGATCAAATGTCCTGATATTGTTAAATTATTTTACTACAGCAGATTTGCCTGATTTCATCTCTTTATTTAAGAGCATGGATTGTTTTGGAAACTATTTAAATGAAACATTACAGCTATATTTCCTATTTGTTGGTCTAAATTAATTATTATTTTGCTGTCAAACGTGTCTTGTTAATGTATTGAAACAATTTAAATAATTTTGATGTTGTTGAATTATATGTCCCCCAAATCTGAAAATCAAATTAATTTATTAAGAAATTATTTGGGACTAAATCAACACGTTTTGTTTTTCAAACGTTTTACATAGTTAAAATTTATAGGAATTAATTTTAAATTCATTTTTTATTAATCCTATTTTGTAAAAATATTTATGTGATTAATCCATGACAAACAAAATTATTGTGTGCTTTTTAAATTATTTTTTATATAAAAATAATTAAATTTAATGCAAAATCAAAATTGGAGAATTACTTTTCGGTTTGAACACACTCAATTAAGATTAATTCATAGAAAATCCAGAAATTGTCTTTTCAAACATTTAAAAACTAATTTCTATCAAATTACATATAAAAAATAATTTTAATTTAAAAGATAATAAGAAGTAAAAGAAAATATAATATGTAATACATTGAAGAACTATAATATTTACTGAAGATATATTGTGAGGGTATATTGTTAATATGCTAATATCCAAAATTTTGTATTATGCAAAATGATTATGTAATTTTTGACCTATTGTTTTTCATCTGAGAGTATTTTCTTTGATATTCGAATGGTTTTAATCTCAATAAATAGATTCAAATTGGTATAACTTGAATGAAAATTTGTATATTTAAAAATATTTGTATACTTTGTATGTAGAAGTTTATATTTATTATAATACTGTAAAGGCCTATATAATAGAAAATCTCTTGAACAATTTGTTAAAGAAAAAATTAAACATAATTTAAGAATTATGATGATTAATATTGTTATATGTTTACCCGAATTTACTAGTTTACCCTTTTGTATTTAGGGTTTTGAATATCTCCTCTATGTATCTTACTTTTCAATTGAGAAAATAAGAGAGCTGTTTCAACAAACTGGTATCACAACTCTAGGTTTAGGTCAAAATTCTTCATCTTCACAGCCGTCACCGCTGCCCAGCCGCCGTCACCGCCGCCTCCGCTGCACACTGTCTCGCGCCGCCGTCTCCGCTGCTCGGTCCGCACGTACGCCTCCGCAGCCGCAGTCGCTCCGTCTCCGTTGTTCGTCGCCCACCGCTACCCGCCACTCACCGTCAACAGCCACCGCTGCCCGCCGCTCGCTGTCAATAGCCGTCGCTGCCTGCCGGTCACCGTCAACAGTCGCCAGCCACCGCTGCCCAGTCTGCGCACCGTCGTTGCCACCTCCGCAGCCGCACTCCTCCAACCACCATAATCGTGCGAGACGCCACAGTTGTGGTTCTCCGCATTTTGTCATTTGTTTCGGTGTTTGATTGTTGGTTCGGGGCTCCATATTTGGAAGAAAATGTCGTTCAAATTTGATATTGAGAGGTTTGATGGAAAGACGAGTTTTGCACTTTGGCAAGTGCGGATAGCCGCCATATTGTCCACCCTTGGCATCAAAGATGCCATCTATGGTAGAGATATCGATGCGGAAATGACGGATAAGAAGTGGAAGGAAATAGATGTTAAGGCTCTTTCCACTATTCAGTTGTGTTTAAGTAATGCAACACTTCAAGAGGTTCTCTCGGAAACGACCGCTATGGGTTTGTGGAAGAAGTTGGAGGAGACGTATATGAAGAAGTCTTTAACAAATCGGTTGCGGTTGAAGCTACGCCTCTACACTCTTCATATGGCCGAAGGTACATCTATTTCCGATCATATTGCGGAGTTTACCTCCATCTTGAATGATTTGGGAAAGTTAGATGTCAAGGTAGAGGATGAGGACCAAGCTTTGTTGTTGTTGTGTTCTTTGCCTACACAATATAAGTCGCTTAGGGACATGATGATTTACGGTAGGGAGAAAATTTCTCTTGAGGATGTGAAGGGTAACCTGCAAGCCAAATTGCACTTGGATAATGAGATGACCAGTGTTGATAAAGGAAGTCAAGGTGTTGGTTTAGTGGCCGAACGGGGGAGGTCTAAGGATAAAACCCCGACGGGAAGTAGAAGTCGGTCAAAGTCAAAGCACAAGAATCTTACATGCAATTATTGTAAGAAGAAGGGACACATAAAGACCAATTGTTTTATTTTGCAGAATAAACAAAAGGGTCGTGGAGGTGTTGCTTCAGAAGAGGTCAATGTGGCCAAGGATGATGACACATATGATGTTCTTTGTGTGGTTGATAATTGTGTCAATGATGAGAATGCTTGGATTATGGACTCGGGTGCTTCTCAACACATGACTCCAAATAGGGATTGGTTTGAGACATATGAGCCTTCAAGTGGAAAGGTTCTTATGGGAAATAATCAGTTGTGCAAGGTTGCAGGTGTAGGCTCTGTGAAGATTAAATTCCATGATGGAAAGATACGAAAGTTGACGGGTGTGAGACATATACCCGATTTGAGTAAGAATATGATTTCTTTAGGGTCTCTTGAAGAGAAGGGATGTAAGTTTCAAAGTGATGGTGGAGTTCTTCGTGTTTCAAAGGGAGCTCTCACCATTATGAGAGGAAAGAGAGTTGGAAATCTCTATTTCTTACAAGGGTCCACAGTCACAGGCTCGGTCTCCGTTGCGAGCTCGGATCCTACCATGGATGTTGATGTTACGAAGTTGTGGCATATGAGGTTGGGACATATAAGTGATAGGGGAATGACCATTTTGAGTAAAAGAGACTTGTCGTGTGGTCAATGCACAAGTAGCTTAGAGTTTTGTGAGCATTGTGTATTTGGCAAGCAAAAGAGATTGAGCTTCTCAACGGCTATTCACCAGACCAAGGAAACGCTGGATTACATCCATTCGGATCTTTGGGAACCTTCTCGTGTGCCATCAAAAGACAATGGTTCTCGCTATATGCTTACTTTCATTGATGATTTTTCAAGAAAGGTTTGGGCTTATTTCTTGAAGGAGAAAAGTGAGGCCTTTAAAGTGTTCAAGGAATGGAAGACACTCTTGGAAAATCAGACTGGAAAGAAGATCAAGAGGTTGAGGACTGATAATGGTTTAGAATTTTGTAACCACCAATTTGATGAGTTTTGTAAAGTTGAAGGAATTGCTAGGCACAAAACAGTGGTTAATACTCCACAACAAAATGAAATTGCGGAAAGAATGAACCGTACATTGCTTGAAAGGGCTCGTTGCATGCTTTCCAATGCAGGTATTGGCAAGGAGTTTTGGGCAGAAGCGATTAGCACGGGGTGCTATTTGGTGAATCGATCTCCCAACACTTCCATAGAATGCAAAACACCCGAAGAAGTATGGTCGGGTAAGCCGGCTGATTATTCAAACTTGAGGGTGTTTGGTTGTCCTGCTTATGTTCATGTAAATGAAGGGAAGTTATAGGCAAGAGCAAAAAAGGGTGTTTTTGTTAGGTATCCCATGAATGTGAAGGGGTACAAGGTGTAGTGTCCCGCATCTTCTAAATTTCTCATTTCAAGAGATGTCACTGTTGATGAGTCGGCTATGTTGAAATCCAAGGATGTTGTGCTCAAGCCGACCATTATGGAGAATGAAAAGATTGACAAGAAGGTGGAGTTTGAGGTGTCAATCCAACAAAGTGAGGAAGAAGAGGTTGTACCACATGAAGATGCTCATCCAGAAGAACAAGAAGTTGAAGAGCAATCATATTTGTTGGCAAGACAACGTGAAATAAGAGAAATTAGAAAACTGGTGAGATATACTGATTTTGCTTATTGTTTTGCAGCTGCCGCAGAGGTGGAGTATAGTGAACCATCATCTTACAAAGAAGCTATTTCTTCCAAAAATGCAACGGATTGGGTTTTCGCCATGAATGAAGAGCTTCAATCGTTGGAAAGAAATCACACTTAGACTCTTGTGAAGCCACCTAGTGGTAAGAAGATTGTGGGTTGCAAGTGGGTTTTCAAGAAGAAGGTAGATGGTTCAAGACCAGAAAGTCTTCGGTATAAGGCAAGACTTGTGGCGAAGGGTTATAGTCAGGTTCAAGGTGTAGACTTTAATGAAGTATTTTCTCCTGTTGTCAAGCATACCTCCATTCGAGTTTTGCTCTCTTTGGTGGCAATCAAGGATTTGGAGTTAGAGCAGTTAGATGTGAAAACTGCTTTCTTACATGGTGATTTAGAAGAGCAAATTTACATAAAGCAACCAGAGGGTTTTGAAGTTGTAGGAAAGGAGAATCATGTATGTTTGTTGAAGAAGTCACTCTATGGCCTCAAGCAACACCTCGACAATGGTACAAGAATTTTGACTCATTCATGGTTAATATAAATTTCTCCCGCTCTAATTATGACAGTTGTGTCTACTTCAAGAAGTTGAGTAGCGGAGAATTTATCTACTTGTTGCTCTATGTTGATGATATGTTGATTGCTACTTCCAATATGGAAGAAATTGTAAGATTGAAATAGCAACTTGGTTCAGCATTTGAGACGAAAGATTTAGGGGCCGCCAAAAGAATCCTTGGCATGGAAATATCAAGGGACCGGCCCAATCGAAAACTCTTTCTCTCACAAAAGGAGTTTGCGGGAAAGGTAATCCGTCGTTTTGGCATGGAGAAAGCCAAGATTGTTTCCACCCCTCTTGCAACACATTTCAAGCTTTCAGCTGCTATGAGTCCTAAGTCCGAACATGAGAAGAAGTATATGGAAAATGTTCTATACTCAAGTGCAGTTGGGAGTCTTATGTACTTAATAGTGTGTACTAGACCCGCATAGCTCAAGCCGTTAGTGTGGTGAGTATGTACCTTGCTTGTCCTGGAAAAGGACATTGGGAAGCGGTAAAATGGATCTTTCGCTACTTGAAAGGTACTATTAATGCTTATTTGGAGTTTGGAGGAAATGGGATACTAACTGGTTATGTGGATTCGGATTTTGGTGGTGATTTAGATAAGAGGTCTTTGACGGGTTATGTTTTTACTCTTGGAGGATGTGCAATTAGTTAGAAGTCAATACTTCAATCCACTGTTGCACTCTCTAGCACGGAAGCAGAGTACATGGCAATCACGGAGGCTATTAAGGAGGCTATTTGGCTCAAGGCATTTCTTGGTGAGCTTGATTCTCTTGGTGATCCTATCATAGTATTTTGTGACAACCAAAGTGTCGTTCATTTGACAAATGACCGGATGTTCTATGAGAGGACTAAGCAAATTGATATACGGTATCACTTTGTGCGTGATGTGATTTTTGAAGGTAATGTGCTTGTGAATAAGATTAGCACCAAAGAGAATCCAGCTGATATGCTCACAAAGCGTCTTCCCATTGCAAAGTTCAAGTTTTGCTCAAAGACAATTTCAGTCTTTTGTTAGTTTGTTTTTGAGTTTGTTTTAGTTAATTTTATGTTTATTTTTTAGTTGTGCAATTCGGCTCAAGGTGAAGATTGTTATATGTTGACCCGAATTTACTAGTTTACCCTTTTGTATTTAGAGTTTTGAATATTCCCTTTATGTATCTGACTTTTCAATTAAGAAAATAAGAAAACCGTTTTAACAAATATAAAATTGATTTATCTGTATTTATCTATTATATTTAGATAAAATTGTTTTTAATTTTATTAACATCTAATTGAGTTAAGACTAAAACCAATTATTTTTCATCTCCAACATATTTTATCTTTAATTTTAATTTTCATATTTAAAGTTATATGATTCATTTAACTTAACAACTAAAAAACTTAAAAGACTACACTTAAAAAGAAAGTCAATCAAAGAGTAAAAGTAATTGGGATTTAGGATAAAAAAATACTAAAAGATAATTAAAATTAAGACATGAAAGAAATAAAAAAATATTAACAGAAATAAAATTTTAAAAAATTTAATAATGTAAAGTTGCGGAATGACTGTTAATTATCTTGCATGGAAAAAGGAGCGGCATTTAGAAAGTAAGTAACAGTGTTGGTTGAAAATAATATCTTTTGTGGAATAACTTGAAATATATATATATTTTAAAGAATCTGATCAAAACGTTGAAGGCAGAATATATGGAGAAAATGATGGTTCAATTCTGAAAAAGGTTGATTCTGTCAGCGTGTTGCGTTACCTCGTTTTGGTAGATCAGGACAAAGGATGAGGGAAGAAGCTCACCGTTTTCGGAAAAACAGGAATAAAATTACTTTTTTTTTCTAAATTTAATTGTAAAATAATTATAAACCAAGAATCAGTTCTTTAGTACAAAACCAAATATAACAATTGTTTAAAAATACCTAAATTGATATTTTAATATAATTCTGGAGAATTTGATACAAAACAAAACACTCACTCGTTATCAATAGCCAATTTTCAATTCCTGATCAAATTTTGGTTAGTTAATCTGTTCTTTGAGTTAATATCACTCTTTATGTGGACGTTAGATTATATTCTTAATTTTGTGACTTTTTTTTTTCAATAACTCCAGTAAAATACAAACACTGACCGAATCCCTACCATTACAGTACATGAACTTGGTTTAAAACGAAGATTTAGTTTCGTATATTAGAATAAAAACGACACGACAAATGAAAAAAAAAAACGTCTTGACTTGTAAGTTTGACTTTAGCTAATTCAAGCACCCCAATAAAGATCAATAACTTGTTAAATCTTCTTTCACTTTTATTATTACACAAATTCAATGAAACTAAGCCTATGAAGAAGTAAAATAGTGATGTGTCATACATAAAGTAGTAAGATGAAAAAAATTTGAAACTTCGTGACAATATTATGATAAAGTTTTTTGTTTTAGTAATATAAGATTTTATCTTTCTAATTTAGTTTTGTTTTATATATTTATAATTTAGTTTTATCTTATATATTTATAACTTATGTTTAGTGTTATATATACGAGTTTTTAATTTTATATTTTTATGGCTTGAATTTATTTTTAAAATTAAATATCTTAAAGAAGATTATAAAATTTGAAAATGATAAATCAATTGACATCTTTAATTATATAAAAAAAATAAATTATTTTCTAATCAAGTACATGTATATAGAATAATGTTAATCATTCTAGTATCAACAATTAAATTTAATCTTTCAAAATTTAAACTAATAAAATTTTATTTAAGATCAACAATGTTTTAAAAAAAATTAAACAAATTAACTTTATTATATATTAAAAAAATATTTAAATAAAATTATGATAATTTAATAAATAATTTTACATCACAAAAATTTTTAAATAAAAATATTATAATTTTAATTATTTTATTAATTTTAAAAATACCTCGCTGTTTAAATTCAAGCTTAAAACCTTGAGCCACCATATATATAGTTTATTAGAGTAATTAAATAATAATAAATAAAAGTAAATCATAATTACACGACATTTATCAAAATTCTACATAAAAAATAATTAAACTATATGTAAATAGGTATTAAAAAAAAACACATGATTTTTGCATTGGAGTGCAGACATCATGGAAGGTAACAATTGAAACGTACGTAGCGCCACATCAGATTTGGATGAAGTTGTCCGCAAACTCTCCTATGTTTGAACACGTCATGCAAATGTGCCCCTTTTTAACTGCTTAATTTAATTTTCTTATACCACATTTATGTCATATGTAATTTTTACGCGTTTCTCTTTTTTATTGTCTTTCAAGAAGAATTGAAAAAGATGCTGCATAGAAAAAGTGTAAAATAGTTAATATTATTTGTTTTTGTAGGTATTATAACAAATTTATAAACTTTTATAATAATTATTTCACACAACTTATTAATTAAATAATAACTTTTAAATTTTATTGAACAAGACAAATAAACTAGCTACTAATTTATATAATTAACTTATGAGCTAGTTTGATTATATTTAAAAGTAATTTAATGTTTAGACCTTTTAATTCATTTGATTTTTTTATTATCATCGATTATTTTACTTATTATTATCTATTTCAATCTTATAGATACATAATTACTACCCTATTTTAAAAATATGTTAAGTTATTTTTTTTTTCAATTTTAATTAAAAAATATAACATTTTTATTACATGAAATTAAATGAAGATATATAAAAATTATAAAGAAAAAAATAGAAATATAAAATTATGAAATATATATTTAAGTTTCTAAAAAATAAATAAAAATTAAAGTTAATTAATACTCATAACGTAAGCTCATTTGAATAAAATAATTTATTCATATAAGAAAACGTATAAAACTTTTAATAATAAATAGAAAAATCGAAAAATGTAATAATAACTTAACTATTTAAAAAATATAAAATTCTAATTATATAATAACGTACTTATTTTAAAAATATAAATTTCATTTATATAATAATTTTTTTGTAATTATATTATTTTTTTATGCCATTTACATTTATTAATTAATTTATAAACCAGTTTATCAAATATTTATATTTTAATAAGGCTGAAATTTCTAAATTAAGAAACTGTCAATTACGTATCAGCGACTTTTGCTAATTCCTTTTTTTAACCTTTATTTTAGGATAATTATTTTAATGATCTTTAATTGAAAATATTCTGCAAATTAATATAGAGTGCATTTTCTCATAAATAATGTTGCTTATCAGAGAAGATGCTGAGTGTTTGCTAGGGTGGACAGGAGGAGCAGAGGATAGCTAATACCTCACCCCGCACTTGACCGCTCTGCCCGTGGCGTGGCTTTGGGATAGGATCTAACCATGGTTATCCTGAACCACGGTTACTCTCAACTCTAGTCAAGATAGGGTGCCACTTAACCCTATAAAAAGGGCAACTCATTCTTTTTAATTTCCATCCCATTACCAAGTGCATTTACATAAGCTTGCACTTTTTCCTTCTTTCTCGATACAAATTATCGTCCTTCTTCTCTTCTAGTTTTCCTCACCTCTGGTACAATTTTTTTTTCTCTAGTTCTTCCCTCCTTAGCACCATCTTTTTCATGTTCCTTTACTTTCATCTTCAACCCTACGTGCATGTCTGTCTCAAACTTCACTCTGCATTATTTTTATCTTCTTACTTTCATTAATTTTGCAGAGAGAGAAGGTTAGGATGGCATCCAACGGGAATGGCATCGTTGCCAACGGTAACGGAACCACTACGAACGGACTGGCCAAGATTCAGACGCAGAAGAAGCATAACGAGATTTGTCACGACGACAGCGGTCCCACCGTGAAGGCGCAGACTATTCACGAGCTTCACTCACTGCAGAAGAAGAGGTCTGCTCCCACCACACCCGTTACGGGTTCTCAGACTCCGTTCGCCACCATTTCGGAGGAAGATCGTCATAGGCAGCAACTCCAGTCAATCAGGTTTATATAATATTTTTTCTTTCCCATATTTACAACGTTTATGGCCTCCGGAAAATAGGAAGGACCAGACAAAAGAAAAGGACAGTTTCATAATAACTGCCTGTTTTTCTATTTTTCATATTCATTTGAACAGAATGACTGTTACGTGTATTTCCTATCACGTAACTATTAAATAAAAAAGTGTGGTAAGGTTTTTGGAATTAAAAATCAGAGTAGCACTTTAATAAATTGTTTTATGATGTATTATTTTTATTAGGATTTATAATATATATTTTCATCTGTTTCTCTATATTATATTTTATATTATGTTTTTCTTGGTTAGGAATCATTCTTCTTTATTATTTATACTTAAAATATCGTGAAAAAAGAAATAGAGAACATGACCGAGCGGAAAATCCGTTTTAATTTAGAGTTTAAGAATAGATGTTAGGAGAAAGTGTTGTGGGACCCAATGTATTTAGTAGATCCACGTGTAATATAACGCCATGACTAAGAAAGTAAGGTGAATCAGACGGTGGCCAGAGTTTGATGATGTATTTGGTTGACTTTGATGGAGTGGGACCCGATCTAAGTGGTGTGATGCAAGCACTTCATTTTTATTGTTTGTATATGAATTTTTTGCGAAGTTAAAATTAAAATTGTGAATGATGTTTTGGTTGTGTTTTTGAAACAGTGCATCCCTGGCGTCACTGACGAGAGAAACAGGACCGAAACTGGTGAAGGGAGACCCAGCTAGGAAATCAGATACACAGGTTACTCACGTGCACCATCATGTCACCCCCACCATTGCTGTCAGCGACAGTGCTTTGAAATTTACTCATGTCCTCTACAATCTCTCCCCTGCTGGTACTTCCTGCTCTGAACCTTCATAATGATGCTTTTTAATCATCTCAATTTTCTGTTTTGACATTATCATTAAGGCCACATAGTCCCCTTAGTATTTTATGTACATAGGACTTAGACGTGTTCCTCTTTTGAAATTTCAAATTTAATTGATGTCACTCGTAGCCTGATGGTACATGATTTATCATCAATTTTGTACCTGCGGTGTACGAAAAAATTAGTTCAAACATGTATTTGAACTAGTCAAGTGTCAAGCTTTTTCGTTATATAGATAATCAAGTTTTTAATGAAATATATATCAAAGTTGATTAGTAAAATTGTGAGGGCATATATGTACCAGATAAAAAATTGTGGTCAAGCTGATTCAAATACTAATTATTATCAATACTGCAGGCAACTTTTGTTTAATTTAATTTAATCAATTCAAAAGTCCAATGTTTTTGTGGCCGACAAAATTTTGAAGAATTTCCTAATGAAAGGAATGTTGAGCCCACTCTTCATGGGATAGACGTGACGAAATCCCATGAATATCTTGTTTAATAGAAATTTCTCTGACTAAAGTTTTTAATTTTTAGAAGCTATATATACTATTTAGCTTGTTGAACACGGTTTGGTTATTTGGTGCAGAACTTTACGAGCAAGCGATCAAGTATGAGAAAGGATCATTCATCACTGCCACGGGGGCATTGGCAACACTTTCAGGGGCCAAGACAGGTCGCTCTCCTAGGGACAAGCGCGTCGTCAAGGACGATCTTACTGAGAATGAGCTTTGGTGGGGAAAGTGAGTGCTAAGTTTAAACAGCTAGCAACTATGCAGAATAATATTTGCGGCTTATAAATCTCTGTCACGTTATATTTTTGTTATGTTTTCTTTGTCTTTTTGACACACGATATTGCCAAATTTTGTATTCCACAGGGGTTCCCCTAACATCGAGATGGACGAGCACAGTTTCATGGTGAACAGAGAGAGAGCCGTTGATTACTTGAACTCCTTGGACAAGGTAATTTCTTCTTTCTTTAATTACTCTATGTACATCACAGATTGTGATGGGATGATATACTCGCTCAGTGATTAAATTTTATAATAAAAATACGGTGGTGATTTTTAATTAATATTTTAAAAGAACGGTCCATGACGATTAGAGAAAGGATGGTGTATCTCATCTTAGCTTTTAAGGTGACGTGGGGATAGTGCTTAGGTTGTCGTTTTGTCCAAGTGGTCGAAAAGTTTGCATGATTCCTTAGGTGACACGACACTGTGGTCACGTGTTTGTATCATTTACTTTGAATTGGGTTATTCAATCGTGTTTCCTACTTGCTTAGTTTAGTGGTGATTTTGCATCCGTAATTGTTCCATTGAGTCAGAAAATTATTACCCAGCCCCAGCCTTCATGAACGAATAAGCATATATGCTTTTTCTTTCACAAAACAGAACACCGAAGCCTGTGATGCGAGTCGCATTTCCCTTTACGTTAGTGAAGAATTGATTACTTCTGTTAGAAAAGCATCCAGCTATTTTCATTCATACCTGTCATATATATCTCCCACACGAATTTATACAATTTGGTTGATTATGGTATAGGGTTGGGTGGTTTTGGTTGGGACGAAAATTGATTAGATAACAGTGTACAAAAACTTTACCAAATTTTCAGTACAGGTATTATCTGAACTTTCAATAAGAAGTTTTTTTTTATGATAATTTTTTTAAAGAATAAATATTTATGGTAATTTACTTAGCTCAACTTAAAAATTGAATCCCACACGCTACTAATTGAGGTTGAGTTTGTTCGAAAATAAACAAAACATGATTGTCATCCAATTCATGTTTTACACACCAGTTCGGGTCATAAGCAATGAATAGACCTATGATTATTTACGAAATTATGCATTCCATTGAAGTTTGTTTGTTCTAGACTTTATTTCTTACCTTTGTGTTCCCCGAATTCTTAACAAATGTAAAAAGCGAAAAATCATTGCTAATTTCGTCACAGTGAATCACCCTTGCATAAGCCTTGTGGGCTATGTTTCCCAACGATGGAGGAGAATTTTTAATTCTTTGCTTGAACAAGAAAAATACTTTTACAAATATCACGTCTGATCTTATCTGGATGGAGATTCCAACTAACGGGATTCTAATTAATAACAATGTATTATCTGCATGTCCAAGTCAATGACCAATTTGTTGCTTAAACAACAAATATACCTTATGATGAAGGGCAATTCCTACTGGCAGTGTTCTAAATAACAATTAACATTGGTGATGTACAGGTCTTCGTCAATGACCAATTCCTGAACTGGGACGCGGAGAACAGAATCAAAGTCAGGATTGTCTCTGCCAGAGCTTACCATTCATTGTTCATGCACAACATGTAAGTGAAAACTAAAGAATAATTTACCATTGCCAAGAGTACTAGTAGCAATTGTTTCTCTCTTGTTCCTTCCATCCATCGAGACAAAAGGTATATGGCCCCCAGATAAGTGCCCTATCGTTGAAAGCCTTAATTTATACATATGCGTGAATATGATATAATACTGTACATAATATATATATATACATCCCTGCTGAATGGAGGAAGAGGTTCCCCCCAAGTAGTGCATGTTAGTTTAGTATAGTGTACAATTGGATAACTGGGTGGGTGACAGGTGTATCCGTCCCACTCCTGAAGAGCTGGAGAATTTTGGTACTCCGGACTTCACTATATACAATGCTGGACAGTTCCCGTGTAACCGTTATACTCACTACATGACATCCTCCACTAGCATAGATCTAAATCTTTCTAGGAAGGAAATGGTCATCCTCGGCACACAATACGCCGGGGAAATGAAGAAGGGTCTTTTCAGTCTAATGCATTATCTCATGCCTAAGCGTCAAATACTCTCCCTTCACTCTGGATGCAATATGGGCAAAGATGGGGATGTTGCTCTCTTCTTTGGACTCTCAGGTATAGTATCGCCCCATCAAAGGTTGCATCGGTATAATGTGGCTCCACACACCTTACCCCTGCCTTCCCTTACTCAGCCTTGCTCAATAATACTCCACTGCTTCTCTTGTCAGCTATATACATGGAAGTGTGTTTTAGCTTCTTGTGTCTCGTCTTTTTCTGCAATCCTAATGGATCCCCTTCTTCTCTTTTTGTTTGCTTTAGGTACTGGAAAGACCACTCTTTCTACCGACCATAATAGGTATTTAATCGGTGATGATGAACACTGTTGGGGTGAGAATGGTGTCTCCAACATTGAAGGTGGTTGCTATGCCAAATGCATTGATCTCTCCCGGGAGAAAGAACCTGATATTTGGAATGCAATCAGGTTTGGCACAGGTATGAATCTCTCAGTAACTTTAACTTGCTTAATCACTTCAAAATAAGTAATGCATTTTGACTTTCTTTTATCTTTCTTTCAATTGATTGGCAGTGCTGGAAAACGTGGTGTTTGATGAGCATGAACGCGAAGTTGATTACTCTGACAAGTCGGTTACAGGTAAGATGTTCTCTTTTTAAAGTTTGACGCCAATTTTGTTTCTGCAAGGACACGGACAGTTTCAATTAAATTATTTGCTGGATAGCTGACAGCAATAGCACTTAGCTTTGACTTGGTGTTGCCCATGAAACAGCTGACCTCATACTTGCAAGATGTAATTGAGAAGCAACATCTATTTCTATTATATATAATACCAGGTCACTTCTTAAAATTAACCTCCTGAAACACGGAAGAGATAAGGAAGGAATTGAATAATTAAGTGACAAGCATGTGACAGATAAACAATTGAACATGAACATTATTGTCTTTAATCAAGCAAGTGGACAAAACTTGATGGGGAATTTTGGGTGCTGCGTGTAGATTTATCTTATAATCCTCCATTACAAGACATCCCTGATGATAATTAATATCATTACGTTATTTATTGCAGAAAATACTCGTGCAGCTTATCCCATAGAATACATTCCAAATGCAAAGTTACCTTGTGTTGGTCCTCACCCAAAGAATGTCATACTTTTGGCATGTGATGCATTTGGTGTACTACCACCTGTGAGCAAGCTAAACCTGGCCCAGACCATGTACCATTTCATCAGCGGATATACTGCTTTGGTAATGTTTCTTTCAAATAACTATCTATTCCTATCTTATGTTATTTTGTTTGTTATGTAATTCTAACCATCTTTTACTTGTAACAACTTCAGGTGGCGGGCACAGAGGACGGTATAAAGGAGCCACAGGCAACTTTTTCGGCTTGTTTTGGTGCAGCATTTATTATGCTACACCCCACAAAGTATGCAGCAATGCTTGCTGAAAAGATGCAGAAACATGGTGCTACTGGGTGGCTTGTTAACACCGGTTGGTCTGGTGGCAGGTGTGTGATTATGTCATCGAAATTGAATTTCTATCTAATCCTAAATAGTATTGCAATTTGTACCCTACAAAATCTAGAACTCACCAAGTTCTCGCATATGTCAAACTCTGCAGCTATGGTCAAGGGAGTCGTATTAAGCTAACCTACACAAGGAAAATCATTGATGCTATTCACTCCGGAAGTCTACTGAATGCAGAGTACAAGAAGACTGAAATTTTTGGGCTTGAGATCCCCACCGAAGTGAAGGGTGTCCCTTCAGAAATTCTGGACCCAGTGAACACAGTTAGTGATCCTAGAGCTATCTACCTTTTTATTCTATCCTTTGACATGGTCTTTTTCTAACATAGGTGTTTTGTTTTTATCTATTGCAGTGGTCAAACAAGAAGGCCTACAAGGAGACACTTCTGAAGTTGGCTGGATTGTTCAAGAACAATTTTGAAACCTTCACCAACCAGAAGATTGGCAAGGGCAACAACAACCTGACAGAAGAGATTCTCGCAGCTGGTCCAATCTTTTGAGACAATGTTGTGCAAACGTGTTGTGTGTTAGGATGGTAGAAAAAATGTCGCCTTAGAATAATATTGTAGTTTCGGTTGGTTCAGATGAACATTTCAAGTTTTTATAAAGAATGCAGTTTACATCAAGTCTTTATTTGCAATTTTCTTCATTTTGCCACCTCCTTAAGCTTTTAACATTTTTGTGCTGCGAACTACTAAAGTGTTTCCTTCTTCATCACACCACCATACGTCTGTCATTGCTCTCTTCTCGTCGCCAATAGAATTATAATGCCTTCGTCAAATTCGATCAATTCTGATGTCAGTTGCCTAGGCTCAACTTTGGTATCTTAGAAACAAAATGTTTATTCTGTTACACCTTCTCAACAAACAAAACATACGGAACTTATGATGTCTTGTCTGATGTAGTACCTCTAGGCTTGTGAACAAGATAATTATTTAACTGAGGCAGACCACCCCTAACCAGGAAATTAGGTGATAAATTAATTATTCGAAATATCTTGCATGGAATGAGTTTTTCTTTTTTGAAATGAATAATTTCGTTTTCAAAGAGTTATTAAATAAGAAGTGAGCATATAGTTAATTAGTTTATAAATTTAATTTATGAATTTTTAATTCACAAGTTACAAGTTGTTTAAGCTAGTTAATAGTTTATGCGAGATATCTTGCTTAAAATGCTTTTCTTCTTTTCATTTTGAAATGAATTTTCCCTTCTCAAAGAGTTATAAAATAAAATTTGAGTATATATTTAATTAGTTTATAAATTAATTTAACCTTTTTGTAAAAGTGTTTAGTAAAATATATCAAAATTGCTTATTTTAATTAAGTTTTTACTTACAAGTTACAAGTCGTTTAACTTAAGAGTTTATGCGAGATATCTTGCTTGGAATGAGTTTTTTTTTTTTTTTTTTTTTTTTCATTTTGAAATTAATTTTTCCGTTTTCAAAGAGTTATAAAATAAAATTTGAGCATATATTTAATTAGTTTATAAGTTAATTTAACCTTTTGTAGAAATGTTTAATAGAATATATCTAAATTGTTTATTTTTACAAACTTTTGACTTACAAGTTGTTTAAGCTAGTTTGTACTGAAGAGCTCTTACATATTTAATTTTTATTTAATATATTTTTTATTACTCTTTATTCATTTTTACTTATTATTATTTATTTTTTAAATTATTGATATTAAATATTTATTTTAATTATTTCACTATTTTTAATATTTGTTGAGTTATTTTTTTATATAGTTCAAATTTAAATAAAAATTTAACATTATAGACTAATATTTCATCACATGATATTATGGGAAAGATACATCCAATGAAAATTGTAAAAAAAAATACAACAAGTGGTTTAAATTGAACAATAAAACAAATGTAAATTTTTGAAAATAAATGAAAAATGAATTTGATTAATACTTATTAAATCCACTGATCCAAATAAAATGACTTGTCCAAATAAAAAACATATACGAATTTTTAGATATAAATGAAAGGATTAAAAAGTCCAATAATAAAACGACTGTAGTTATATGCTGTAGAATAATATAATTTTTACATAGTTGAGTTAAATGCTGTTTGGGCACAGTGGTAATTATAAAACGAGTTGCAACTTTAACCTCTTCACTACATTGTTTAAGAATTGAGGATTGTATATTGCTCAACATAGAGTTTTGATACACTTGAGCTGTTCAATGTATTGCCTATACATGGGTTGAGTGTGATAATAATTTGAGATAGTTGAAGGTAGTGTGGGATATTACTTAATGGTTTATTTATGTGAAACCTATTTGGTACCCGTGACTACGAGGTAAGAAAATTAGATTCATGAACACTTATACCAACATAAAAATAATTAACAATGTTTTTGCATAGAATTAAAATGTTTTGGAGCCTTGGAACATTTGCATACTATGTACCAATGTTATCAATGAAACAATCACAACTTAAAAACATCACATCGATAGACTTAATTTTTATATTTTAAAACTAGTTAATTTAAAATTTATTTGAGCAAAAATAACAGTTACAAATAATAGTTTATAAATACGTCTTCACACTTAAAATAACTCATAATATCTTTTTATGAATATTTGTAAATTATAAATAAATTATCACGTACATTTGTAAAATTAATGATTATATAAATTTGATTGTTTGAAAAAGGAACATACAACAATAAGTTTTATTATTTATAATATTATAAGGAAGTATCCATTAAAAATATAAATAATTACGTTTCTCAATTTTAATTTAATTATATTTAATATACTATTAAAATTCATTTTATTTATATTTTTTTGATACAACTGTAGGCTTTTATACTCGGATGTGGGTAGGGTTGACGGTGGGGGCGGGAAGGAAATGGAAATTTCTGGAAGGAGGATGAAACAATACCTTCCCCTGCCTTTCCCTCCCTTCCAGAATCTTTTATGCATTTTGCGCGCTAATCAACAATTTTCACAACACTACGCACTGCACACAACAAGGTATTCTTCCTCTGTTCCTTTCCCTTTCTCAACTCTTCACCTTTCGATTCCCTCTCTTATATCCATAGCCTTAGTATTTTCATTCCACTATTCCAATTTATGCTTATTTTGCTTATCCTCTAAATTCATTCATATCAACGTAATAATCCTTTTCGTTCATGTCTTCCTGGCTCTGTGACTTTTCATATGCGTCCGTTGATCCTCCTCGTGTGTGCCAATTTGGGGGAACAATCAAGCGAATATTCTGTGTTTCTTAGTTTCTCAGAAGTTGTTTTTCCGTAACCCTAATTCTGTAAATTTGATGCTGGAGTACTGGGTTCGTTCATTTTGCTTCTTGTATTCCTATTTTAACACTGTCACTTGCAGTGGCTGAGTATTTCAGCTTCGAAACTAACCTCGATTTACATCGCTTTGTGCTTTAGTACCGATAGAGAATTCTTTCGATCATTCAATTTATGATTTGATGTCCAATTGTTTTGTAGCAGTTGGTTCTCACCTTCATCTAACTACAATGCGGGACTACGATAGAGATGTAAATGACTTTCAGGTTTGAGATTCCCGCTATTTATTCCTCAATTTAATCAGCGTGCTATCTGTTTTATGCAGCGTTTTTGCCTTCTAATTATTCTCTTTGAGAACCACAGGGTTACGATGATTATGGGGACAATGGACTGGAGGGAGGGGACGAATATGAGGAAAATAGCGAGGAGGAATACGTAGAGGAAGAACCTCCTAAGCTGACAAAGGAAGAACTGCATTACCTTGAACTGAGGCAGAAGTTGAAAGAATCGATCAGAAAGCAGATGAGAAAGGAGAATGGTAATTCCCTTTCAGATTCTACCACAAAGAATGAACTTCCTCATGATAAGTGAGTACTGCTAACATCTCTTGGGCATATACATAGTCATAAATGCATAAACCACTTTAAATGTAAAGGCTTTGATGAGTTACAATTCTAACAAAGTATCCTATATTAATATTTGATTAGAGATCTATTTTAGTCATAAATACATAAACCACTTTAAATGTGAAGGCTATGAAAGAGTGCAATTTTTTTGTGCTACCAAGTTAATTTGCAACCATCACTTACTATAGTGTACGATTGCATTGGGGCGTGCTGGCATTTGGTTGATGAATTTGCTTTTTTTTTCTTGGTGGCAATTATACGAGTTGGTTGTTTCAAGAATATAAATCCGATATCTTATGTCCTACATGTGCGAAACCTACTTTTCAGACAATTTTTCAGGCTACACCCCCCATATTTTTATGGATACACTGTACTTTATTTTACCATCTTTTGTTTATTCTTTTAACTGAAGCTCTTATTTTTAATTTTTTTTATGACTATTTGCTTTTGTCTTTTTTCTTTTTAGTTTTATTTTCAAACCTGTAGCTTATAATTTTGGGGTGTTTGTTCATCTTCTTACACTTGTGGCGTGTGGCTAATAACCATGCATGCTTTGCACTCTTCATCAATATGGCTGTGGTTGCTTAGCATTGATAAAATTGTAAATTCAGGAGCACTTTTAATATATTGTCTTCAATCTTGTTGTTGCTGCAGTTATGGTTCCTTCTTTGGCCCCTCTCAACCAGTTATTGCTCAGAGAGTAATCCAAGAGAGCAAGTCATTGCTAGAAAACCAGCTTTTATCATCTAGGCTTTCTAACTCGTCCAACATTGTATGTATTCGGTGCCTTCGATTTTTGTATTCCTTTTTAATATTTTTTTAATGAAATTCCGTATTACACAAGCAAGCTTCATTTTGAGCTGTTATGATTATTATATGTCAAGTGTTTTTAATGTGATTTCATGCGTTGACATATTGGTTGTTTGGGGTCATATGGCAACTGCACTTGTTTTCCTTTCAGCAATTTAACCAAAAGTTAAACCAATAAGTAAAAGGAAATAAACAGTAACTCTATAAACTGCTTAGTGGAAATATAGCATTTGATTCCTTACCCGCTCTTTCGTGCCATCACATAGTTAGAGGAAGGCCTACATGAGTTCTTGATGGTCCTAAGAAAACAGTAAGAGAGGGAACGAGAAGGAAGAAATCAGAGTTTATTGCTCTGTCAAGGAAAGAGGTTCCTTCAAACAACTGAAACATAGTTCTCATAAAACATTCCTCAAATTACCCTAACTCTCCTATGCAATTCTATTTAAAGGCCCCTTACTCATAACTGCTGTAACAACCGTAATAGTCACTTGCCCTTTTAACTGACCAATACATTCTCCGGTATATGTCTAATATATGAGCCTCTTGGTTCCTAACAGCTTTGATGGTTAATATGTGGTTTACACACACACACACATATAAATTTTAATTTGTACTATTTAATTCGATGTATAAATCTGTAACTCTGTTGATATGCTTTGGGATTGACATCCAATTGTGGAACTCCCTTAAAAGTTACCAGTGAAGTGTGAGAATGATCAGAGAATTGGCATGCTCTGCTTCTGTGAATGCAAAACTCAGTTTTTTTTTTGCTAATTTGTCCTTTATGTTTTTTAGCATTTTTCAAATTGTAGTAGTGATATGTTTTTGTTTGCTTAATGGCTTTATCTCCATGTTTTTCCCATTACTAGGAATAAGTAGCTTCTAGGTGTTCTTTGATGTTTTTTTTGTAGCTTTCTGATATTAATTCTGTCTGCAGAACAAAAGCACAAATAAAGTATCTAATGGTGTATTGAACTCCTCAGTTCGTCATAATATTCCACCCAAAGTCAGTGAGGTATTGTGGCTATTTAATAAAGTTCTATTGTAGCTTTTAAGCTACGATCTTCTGAAATGATTGTGATGAATTGTTGTGTTCTAGCAGAAGCAGGTTAAAGCCGAGAAACTCAAGGTTACTAGAGATTACTCATTTCTTTTGTCTGATGATGTGGAGCTTCCTCCTAAGAAAGAACCCCCATCTCAAAAAACACTTGTTCATAATTCTGGTAATTTATCACTTGGTTATATTTTTATATGGTGATGGGGGATTAGAAAGTACTATACTGTAATTGGGGAAACTTACAGGGTTTTTTGCTGTTGTTGAAGAGGAACGGTCAGGTCAAGTTGCTGGGAAGAGTGTCAATGCTGGCAAGATTCTCCGTGGCAGTGATGAGAATAGAAAACATGTTACTGGGCCTGGGCATTTGGCTCCTAAATCAGGGTCCAATTATAAGATAAGTTCTATCAATAAGTACGGTAAGGCGTCTGTGGATTCTACAAAACAATTCAGTAGCAACAGTGGGAATGGACCGGGTCGGCCTTTAAAGATGCCTGTCAGCAGTACCTTTGGGAATAAGTCATTAGCACCTGATACAAAAAATCCTGTAAATGGTGTGCATAAACCACTCTCCTCAAACATGCATTCTGTAAGTGGTGCACAGAAGCCACTCTCTTCAAAGATGCACTCTGTAAATGGTGTGCAGAAACCACTCTCTTCGAAGTTGTATTCGTCTGTGCCAAAGCAGAGTGTGGAACAAAGAAACATCCTAAGAGAACAGAATAAACCTAAAATGATATCAAAACATCCAGTGACATCAACCAAAGCTCAGGTGTAATGTTATATAAATATTCACACTCATCGTGTTAAGGATTTTTGTTTCTTTTGAATTTGTTCCATAGTGTTCCTTATCAACATATTTATGTTCACTTGCTTGACAGACAAATAAGCCACTTAAACAAATTCCAAAGATATCTAATTTGCAAAGTCGCCATCCTAAGAATAAGGTGAGGAAACGATGTGATGACGAGACTGAGGATGAAATGGATGTTAGTAGAATGATCCGATCGATGTTCAAGTAAGTTTTCTATTTATATGTAGACGTTGATAACTTGTGCCTTCATTTCTATAGCATGAGAAACAATGAGTTTCCTTTATCATATGGCTAAAGCTTGCAAGTTGCTGATGTAGGAATTCATAGGCTACATGATATGTATGTTTCAATTGTTTGACTGAGGGGACTGGCCCAGATTGGAAAAGTGTGGTAGATCTATAGCTATAAAATATATTGTTAGAAGTTGCAGAGTCAAGTTTGTCTGAAATTTTTTATAGAGTCACCTCATCTTGATTTGTTATTGACTCTTGCTTGGGAATGTTTAAATGCCAATACCGAATACTGTTTGACTAAATAAACCTTGCTCGGGAATGTTTCTGCAATGTCTCTAACGCGAATTAGTGATTTAGTTGGTTGTTGGTGGTTGATTTCCTTGTACTGATTATTGGATATTTCTTAACTAGTGACTCGTTTTAATCACTGAGAATGTTCCCCTTCTCAGTACTTATGATTTAGAGTAGTCTATAATAATTTTGTTGCATTTTTTGCAGTTACAACCCCAACAAATTTGTGGATGACGAAGACGATGATGATAATATGGAGGTTGGCTTTGATGAAATCATGAAGGAGGAAAAGAGGAGGTTGGTTTCTGTAAGCTTAAAATTGAAGTCGGATGTTTGCTACCATATTCAAATCATACTTTCACTTGTTTATTTAGTTAAACAACCTAACTTGATGATAGAAACCTTTGGGGTGTGTTTGAGTTGTTAAAACTGAAGCAGAACATAATATTTAAATTTTCTACTCAATACGCTGGACAACTTTTTGTTCAACGTCAAACACCATCCAAAAGCAGAAAAATCCTCCTTATTTTTCTTCTTGATAACTTCTTTTTCTCAGGTCAGTACTTTACCTCTATCCTCATCTTTTATCTTCTCTTTTCCTTCTCCCAAAACTGTCGTGTTAGGCAATGAACGTCAAACCACAAAATGTTGTGCTGACTTAGCTGCCTGCCTGCATACTTGTACTGCATGCATGGTTCTGTATTTTCTGTATTTCGATGTGAATTAAAGTCACTCTTCAATTTCTTTCTAAAAATGAATCTTCTCTGAAACTAATTTATGCCTATAATTGTGTAACACGTACATATTTATCGGTGAATTGCACAACATTTACTTTTTCTCTGTTGCTCGTTGCTTTATTTTTCAGTAAAAGCGTATGCTAATTATAAGCATCTTTAATCCTTTTTTACCTAAATTAAAATCTTGAAAGAAATAATGTAGTTAATATAATGGGAATGCAAAAATATTCAATACATTCGTTTTAGTAGTAGTAATTGGGTCAATTATAGGATTATTAATTAGGATTTGTGAACGAATACCCTTAAATATTAAGAAATACTTCATACTATGAAATATTTCCCTTGCACACAAACACTGAATGGTTGTTGTGTTTTCAGGATAATAAAATATAATTTTTAATTTTTTTTTCTTTGTTTCTTAACTAATGTTCTGAGTCACTTGTTAGGATTCTTATAATCTGCTGCAGCGCAGAACCGTCTTTTTTTAGTTTTATTTTGTTGCCTTATAAATGCCCGTGATGTGATTATTTGAAAAGGTTATTTTTTTAGGGTTATGAGTTTGTGTATATGCTGTTGCAGTGCCATAATCGCCAAAAAGGAGGATGAGGAGCAACTTAGGTTGATAGAAGAGGAAGAGGAAAGAGAGCGGAGGCGACTATTGGCCAAGAAGCGTAAGCTTGGCCACTAGCGTTCTACAATCAAATCACACATCTAAATGTGCTTTCCACTCCATGTTGTTGTTCCACACTAGATTTGCATTTTCCAATGCATCCATGTTGATTAAATAACAAAAATGTGGAATTGATGTTGTCCAAAGGATTATGCTAATCGTATATTTTCTTTTCTGATAATATTAAATCATACAAATTACAGTTAATAGTTTCTACAGGAATCCCGTAGTCAATCCATTCAATTGTTGACAAGAAAAAAGAGGAGAGTTCAAGTTCAATTCCGGAAATATGCTAAAACTATAGTACATAGAGCAACTTGTCTTGATGTTAAGCTTCCTCAATGAATTGCATGATTCTTAGCATGTCGGATGTAACATACATAGAAAGGAAGGCCCCAAGTCAAAATAAAACTTGTCTTCAAAAAAAGAATCATACGAGGCATGAAGAGATTAGTTCGGAAACTTTACGGGGATATTAAATTTGTTTTTGACTCATGAAACACTCTTGACCAATCACAAAAATCCAATAATTATGTTGTTCGAAATCTTAATATGTTGTAGAGAAGACAAAGGGGATTAAAAACCATAAAGGAGTATTCTGAAATGATGACAAAAAAATGATTAAAAATATGTGAACAGCACGTATTGAATTTATCCTTGATTTAAAATTTCACAATTTTCTAATTTAATTTGGTATAAACGATACTGCCACAATACACGTTTTTCTAATCAGCAATAGTGCCACTATACAATTATTCCACAACAGAAAAAGCCCTAAACTATTTTGCGCATATTGGTTGAGTTTGAAACCAATTAAATTAGTGTTCATACATAGAATATGGAATTCAAATTTAATGGTAACATTAAATAAAAAAAATGTATCAAGCATATTTTAATTTAAATAATAATTATACACATACAATGTTTTTGTAAGTATATACATACACAATCTGTTATATAATATGCTCTATCTGTCTATCGTGAATTAAAGAAAAAAACAAGAAAGGAAAGGATGATTCCAATTTGTTTAATCCCCTTAAGAAATAGAATAGCAAAGCTTCTTTGAAACAATACAGCAGGAAATCATTCTTATAGCCATTTTATTATATTAAAATAGATATTTTTAATGGGCATAACACGAGGGACCAAATCTCTAATGTGACATCCAAACAAAAGTTTAGTTACAATATCATCATACTTTAAGTTTTATGGTGAATCATTCATACATATTTAATAATTAAAAATCATTTTAAATAAATAATTAATACTAAATCACAAATAAATAACACCGTCCAAAAATTTAGCAAAATTGAGAGAAGGGTAAGTGATGCCTGTTCAGTTCGGACTTGATGAATTGATTGATCAGAGGTGTATACTTAAATATTTTTGTCTTTGATGTTAAGCAACGCATTAAGGGGTGATCAAATTCACAGGCAGCACATGAGTGGACACGTGTTTCCTAGTTGGCTAATTGTCTTAGTGTTTATGGTTGTAGTTTCGAAATGCAATGATTTGGATGAGACACAATTACATCATCATGGACACGGGTGTGACTATCGCCATATCACTATTGCCTCCACCTCTGAACCTCAAACTCGAATCAGAATATGGGGACATTGTTTTTCTTCCATCTAGCGATTCCTCGTCTTCCACTCCCCTCCGTGCCGAAACCCATTGCACTTCCTCCTCTTTCTTGTCTGAGGTCAGACTTTCACATTTTTTATGCTTTACTATTATATTCTTAGTGGGGTGTCCTCAAAATCCAACTTTGATGCCTCAGAGACCAAAAAGTTTTCCCTTTTGCTCTGATAGTTCATCATTTTATATAATTCATCTCAGGGATTATTCCTGCTTAACCTCTTTGCATGGCTTATGTTATGTGTTTTCAGGAATAATGGGGATGTCAGTGGCTTACATGAATACAAGTAACATTTTTTATTCCTTATTTTTTTTTTGGTTTAAATTTAAATAAATATTTTCCTGTGTATGTTAGCCGATTCATATACGAGTTTAGTGGGAAACTAACTTAGGAATTTGTATCTTAGGTCAGAGGGCAATAAAAATGTGGACATATCCCAGGTATGTTGCTTTTGTTTCACAATTGTTGAGTTTTTCACATGTCCCTTTTACTCTTCGTTCTCTGTTTTTCGCAGGGATTTCATCGCCTTCTTAGTTCTTAATGTTTTCCCCCCTTTGTATGTTAGACAATATCCGATGATGGCCAGAATGTGAAACAAGATAATATTTGGCAATTGTTCAAAGAAGCTCAACATAGTTAGTTCTTTTACCTTATTCATACTTGTGCTTTGTACAAGAGAGGTGAATAACTTCTGGTTTATTTTTCTCGTTATGTAGACATACTGTACTTGAATCAACAACGCCTTGGGGCCATTGAAGAACTTGAGAAAATAAACAGAGAGAAGCACTCGCTACTCCATAAGATAAAGAAATTGGAGGCAGAAAAGCAGGCTGGTGCTGGTAAAGGTAAAAGGTGATGGCTTAAATGTTTAATAGCATGTGCTTTTGTAGCTCTTATAAGTCATATTTTTGGTCAAATAAATACGTGTCATTTGTTGTTAGCAGCCTCTAGGTTATCTTCTGTCGTACTACTGAAACATGATTCCACATACAAATGTTCGATTGCATTTGGTTTGTTCCCTTTGTTTAAAGGACTAGTTTTTGCCTCCTATATCCTTAAGTCTATTATATATAATGTGTTGAGAACCTTGGGATGATCACACCACAAAGACTAATTTTGTCCAATGTAGTTGGAAAGTCAAGATCTTGTAAAACCCATTAGAAATTCCCATTCTTTTCAGTGTGGGACTCTAGTCTCATACCTTGCAATTGAATCCTTACATCGTACCATGCTCTGCAGTCCTGGTGTCCATGCAAAATTCCAATTCCCTTTCACTAGTTATTGTGCAATGCCGGTGACCACATGCGCCGCATCTTTGCAGATAAGGGATGCAATGGAAGGCTATGATACCAAATGGTAAGAGCCTTTGGAGAACCACACCACAAAATCTAGCCATCATAGTTGGAGAGTCGAAGGCCTTGTAATCCCACACTAGAATCCCCACATTATAATAACTCAAGTCCTCGGCTTGGAGTTGAATCCTAACATAATGGCTTGCAGATATTGTGTTAGCATTGTTGAATTGTGTACTGTTTTTCAAATCTATGATAACAAAAACTATTATTGATACAATTTGTTGACTATTCACTGAACTTTATGTTTCTGTTTGTATTTTGTAACCCAGATAATATATCAACTTGTTCAGAGTTGCTGCTTCGGATAGATGCCATGGTCCTTAGCGGCATGATTAGCCTTGGAGAAGCATATGAGTTAAGAAGTTTGGTGATTAACCACAAAGTTAGTCTGGTGGATGTTTTTAATATCGTCTCACGCAAAAAAGATCCCGAACTTCTAGGAGAACTTCGTCACTTTTCACATGGACACAAAAAGTAAATCCTGCCTTCCTTTGGTTATTTTCCTCCTTCATACTTACAGCAGTTAATGGGTAATCCTATTTTTGTTGCGTTAAGTACCAACTGAAACTTCTGGAAACACTTCAAATTCTCAGCAATTTTATTTTACTTTGGTAGTTATAAACGGTGTGTAGCATACTCAAATTACTGAAAGAACTGACCATGAAGAGAGGCATAAATATCTGAGTGTTTACAGTTACTAAATGTATAAGCACTAAAACATGTAATGTTTAATAGCCTAGGTTTCTGCTGAAATTATATGCTATAGATTCTGGATCTTTTTCATGTTGTTATTTTTTTGGCTAATAACTAGTAGAATTAGTTACTATTTTCTTTTTTCACTTTTCCTTTCTCAGATGAAGCTTTTGAAATCTGATTGTCCTCTATTGTATCAACTGCATTCAGGAATGGTTTTCATATTGTTCACATTTGCACAGAAATGGCACCAATGGTCCCTAGCGGATCGGTAGCTTCATATGTGACTGGCATATCTCGTGCACTTCAAAGAAAGGGCCACTTGGTAGAGGTTATATTGCCAAAGTAAGATATTTATGTCCTTTTATTTTGTTTGCCATCTATGTTATTCTTTCAATTAATTGTCAATCAATAATATGAACATAAAACTTCTTAGTCTATTTTGTGCTTTGTAAAGTGTCTATTTTATATGGCTAAATTAGTCTAATTAATAGTTCCTTGATGTTTATAATTCCTTAATTTGGATGTATCTAATTTCATGTAGGTATGCAAGTTTAAACCTGGATGATGTGCAAGGGTTGCGTGAAGTTAATGTAGAGGCTTACTCATATTTTAATGGTCAGTTGCACGGAAATAGAATTTGGACTGGGTTAGTTTGGCTTTCTTTGTCTATTTATTTACTGCAAGTATCCATATAAAATGAATGTCAAATAATTTTACTAGTTGTAATGAAGTATATCAGAAATACTATTTCACATCTTTTTCCTTGTTTAAAATCTACTGATTTTCATGTATTCTATACTTACTCTTAGTGTGTGACAGTGTTGTTTATGGCATTGGAGTCACTTTGATTGAGCCAAAGTACTTTTCATCATTTTTTAATCGTGAGATGATATATGGCTATCCAGATGATTTTGAAAGGTGAGTTAAATAATATTTGTAATGATTGGTTTATCTAGTTTCCATTTATTATTGTTAAAAGCAAAGAACAACTTACGCTTCGAAGTTCATATAAAAAGCTAATCATATAATTTTGAAATGCTTTTGTTTAGTGGGGAGATTGATAAACTGAAATAGACTTTTGAAATGCAAGTTTTTCAGTTTGATTATAGATAGTTTAAGTGCCACAATTGTTGCAACAAAACATAGATGACTTAATTCAAAAATTGCAATGCTCAAAAGAATAGATGTTTAGTAGTGTTTGGATGGATAATTTTTAGAGGGCAATTCATTTTTACAGAAAATTTAAAAAGTTCTATGACAAATATATTGTTTGTACAAGAAATTTTAAAAGAAATTGAAATTCTGGGAACTTATGAGAGTAATTTGATTACTTAAAAGTAGAGTATTTCAAATTCTACCTAAAAAAATTAAGAATTTAAAATTCTTTATACTCTTTCTTCTCTGAAAGTATGTCTCTTTTCTTCATATTCTTTCTTTGGCTTGACCAAGGTTGGTCACCGATAGGTTTATCTTAGGTTAAAGTTGATTATAGTTATTTTTCGGTTGTCATTGTCAAGGTTATTTTTGGGATATACAGGCCAGTGTGATTTCTCAGTTGATGTTATGAAGAGTTTTATTTGTTAAAATCAATGGTGTTTTTATGTTGATGTCAAATATGATTTTTCGGTTCACGTAATTGACATTATTTTCAATTGATGTGAGTGAGAGATGTTTTTCGGCTAAGACCTAGGTCAATGTAGGTAAGATTATTTTTTAGTGGATGTCAGCTAAATTTTTTTTATTGAAGTTTATAGTGATAATTTTTGTTGATGGAGGGATTGTTTTTCGATTGAAGTCGCCAGTCTTATTTGGTGATAATTTTTGTATTTGGTAGTAATTGAAATACTCTACCCAAACAAGAAAATTAAAATTTAATAAATTTGAAATTTTCTTGTCCAAACAACATTTGAAAAATAAAACAATTTGAAACAAAAGCAATTCAAATTCAATGTTTTTTAATTTCCTGCAAATTGTAAAATTTCTATCCAAAGAAAGGGTAAAGAAGGAGAAGTGTTTTATAGTTTTTGCATACTAACATACTATTTCTGAAACCCATTATGACTGACTTTTTGTGCACTCAAACTATCTTCAAAGAGAGAAATAAAATGGACACTCTCGTAGTTCGTATCTCATCCGCACCTTAGTTTCTTGTTACAGGTGACAGGAAAGTAAAATTTGATCCAATTAAGTTTTTCACTAGTAAGAGAACTGAATTGTATGTTATTTTTATGACAAATATACAGCAGATGAAATAAATGCTAATCTGGAGATTTTAAGCTACAAATTTGTGCATAAACAATAAGAGGAATTAAGAAAACTAATCGCACCCAATTAAAATCAGGGAATATTAAATTCTACGCATAGTTGCATGTGACAACATTTTCCTTTTACCCTGGTGTACTTAATTGTCAATAATCTTAATATGATTTCTTTGCCATCAGGTTCTCCTACTTTTGTCGAGCATCATTGGATTATATGGTAAAATGCGGGAAGCAGCCTGATGTATTGCATCTTCATAATTGGGAGACTGCCATAGTTGGACCCCTTTTTTGGGATATATTTGTTAATCAGGTGTCTGTTCTTAATTTTAAATTTTAGGTAGTTTGATTGTCATATCTTTTCTAGTTTGAAAGTCTCTACTAATGGGAAGAAAGATATCAAGAGTACCGGCAGTGATAGAAGATGAAACAATAATTCACACTAGAGAAGAGGAAAAAAATTCATCTTAAAGCTGTTTTGTTCAAACTAATAATGAAACACGAAATTTAAAGATTGATTATACCATTTGATTTGTGGAGAATAAACAAGGAAAGGGAAATTGGATTCCAATGGCTTCAAATGACACCTCATTTGACAATTGATAGTTCAAGGTCTTGTTATTTGGTTCCCCAAATGGCTCCACCTCACCTTTTCTTGGCATTACCTTGGAGATCTTGTTGGAATAGTCTCACGTTATTTGTAGTTCTAATTTATTGTAATTAGGACAAATTTTAGCTACTGTATTATTAGGACATATTTTTATAAATCAAGAGCCTTGTACAGTAGTGTAGTGTAAATAATATTTAGAAATTGTCTAGTCTTGTTTGAACTTGCTATCAGAGCTTGGGTTTGGGAAATTGCTACTGCTGTGTAAAAATGTTAGCTGCTGGTTCCATCTCAAAATTGTGCTTTGTACGCTATTGTTGTATAAGTTTGTCCTTCACGGCAACCACCTTCGTTGTACACTCTGAACACCTGAACGGCTTCTGGTAGCCTTTCACATCATGCCTACCACTTTTCATACCCTGATTCTGATCTGTTTTGATTCTTGATTTTCCCCTGGCTTCAAGTTAAATTATTTTGTAATCAAATTCGCTAGACAAACACTCTAACCAATTCTGCCTATTTATACTATCATTCTATTACTGGACCAATGAATAAGATAGTTATTCTCTTTTGAACTAAGTAATTTTCTGATTTATTGTAAATTAGGACAGATTTAGGAAAACAATTAATGTAGTAGAGCCTTTTAAAATTCAACAGTGAGCAAATTTTTCTAGTTTTGTTTCAAGTGATCCCTTTCTTCATCCATTAAGGGGTGGAGAGCATGTCTCTGCTTTCTCTATCCTGTGGCTGATTGGAAACTGCACTCAGTGTCTTGTGTTATAACTGTCTTTATCCTTTATGGCACTTAAAAATTGTTTTCTCTATTTAAAATTTTTTTGCATAGGTTTTCTTGATATCTATGATAGTGATTTAATTACGGAAATTCTTTTGTTTCTGGTTCTTTACATAGAAAAAATATCTTCTGTAATATTCTTGATGATTTGTTTTGTTTAGGGACTTGGAGGAACCAAAATATTACTTACATGCCATGGCTTCAATACACAGGCTAGTCACAGATCTTGGCCTGTTGGATATATGCACAGTTGAATTTCCGAGCTTGACATTCTTCCAGCTGAAATTTTCAAGAAAAAATAATTTTTTATGGAGTTTATGTTTACATTTGGTCTAGTCAGTCTTGTAATTATTGGATGTGCTGTGTATGTAGGGTATTGAGCACCCTGATAAATTGGCCTTATGTGGGCTTGATCCTTTAAGACTTCATCGCCCTGATCGTTTACAAGACAGCACTAACAGACAACTTGTCAATATCTTAAAGGTGTGCTGTTTACCTTTGTATTATTTATTTTTCTCCTGCTTACTGAAAAGCCATTGCAGCTTTCTTTTCTAGTTTTATTTTTCCCCTTATTCTTGAAGGCGTTTTCAGGAAGCCTTGAACCTTGGACCAGTCTGGTTATTTTAGATAACCATTCAGTATGTGTCTCAAGGAAAGCTTATTTATTTATATGTATCTAGTGAGCACTGACCTAATGCTTTTATGAAATCTCAGCCACATATGCAGTCATGGATTTGATTCTTCCTAATTTTGGGAGTTGGGGGAGGGGGTTGTAATCATGAGTTTGCATTTATATTTAAATTTACTTGTTAGAAATTGTTGTGAAACTCCTTATCAGGCTATACGTTTACCATTTGAGACTCTCTTAATTAGGCAGCAAAAATTAGCCTTGCGTTGAAGAAGGAAAACAAGAGGACAATTTTCCCCTAGGTCACTGCTGGAAGAATGAGAGCCTTGCATCTTCATACTATTGAAATATGTGCATGCATGTCTTGTGATGCTTATGAACTCTGCTGCTTAGTCATTTGAGCATTTAATATGAAGGTTTCAAGTAGTTATTGTCTGACCCATCTTATGGAATAGAATAAATCTTTGTTCTTGCAGGTTAGTCATGTAAACACTTGACTTCTTTTGTGTTATATCCCTCGAACTGTAATATTTATTCATTTGAATAACATATGTTGTGCCATAGTCTCTCTTTTCTTTTTCGAGACTGTATTTTCTTATGAGAGTACAACGTTGAGTCTTCTATCAATTTGCAGGGTGGAATTATCTATTCAAATAGAGTTATAATAATGTCGACTATCTATCCAAAGCACATAATTGTTCGTAATCTGAGTCATGAAGTGGAACCTACTTTAAATGATCATCGGTAAGTATGCTGTCATAATAACGTACTTTCAATCTTATTTAGTGTTTGACGAGGTGTTATTTTGTCTTTCCTTGCAAATCAATATTAACTTGAAATAGTTAACAGAGTAAATGTGCTGGTTGATAAATATTTTAGTTAGTTTTTGAAAAATAGTGCCCCTTATTTAGTTTGATATTGTGTTTTCATAAAGCTTTTGCTATCTTTCTTTCGCTTCGTATTCGACAAGGAAAATTACATTTGGTTGCAGAGACAAGTTGGTCATTGCTCCTTATGGATTAGACAAATCAACTTGGGACCCTTCAACTGACTATTTTCTTCCAGAAAATTTCAATGCTGAAAATATCAATGGAAAAGCTGTTTGCAAAGTTTCATTGCTGCAGCAGCTGGGGTTATCTGAACATTCTTCTAGTATTCTTGTAAGTAGGTCGCCCCTTACTTTTATTTGTGTGCCATTGTGAATATATACAAGGAGAAAAAAGTATAACATAGTACAAACAATGTGAATGTGATAACTCTAATAAAGATTAAAAGATGTCCAAGGCAAGCTTAATGACTAACAAATTTTAAATACTACTGGAGTTAAGTGAACTGCAAACATCTTATTTTGTTAAAAAGTACTTCATGAAGATGGAGAGAATGAAATCACAAAGTCAAAACAATAAAACGTCCAAGGAAAAAGTGAACAGCTTTTTCCTGCGTCCCTTCCTTTGCTTGTGCTTGGAAATTTCTTCATCATTGTTTTTGAAATTATTCCTTTATTTACTTTTATGTATCTTCATTTGGAAATTAATGGTAAAGGCTGTTTTATTTTTCAAAGCAATATGACGAAAATAGTAACTTTATAACTGGTATATAATGTCACGAATTAGGAACATGTATGTGGTTTTACTTGGCTTTTTTGCTCATAATTTAAATTTTTAACAGGTTGGATGCATTTTTCCAGAAGGACGTGACCTGGATGAGAGAAGGTTGAAGGAAGTTATCTTGAATGCTAAGCATCACGATGTCCAGGTTGCCATCTCTGTGGAGTTTATACTTTTCTTTTGTGTTTTATTTTCAAAAAATTACAGTCTCATTGCTTCTAAGACTTTCTCAGTGACCGATATTGAAAAGAAGCTCCAAACATAGCAGTATGCATATGAATTTTTGTCTGTTTCTTACAGGAGAAACATAATATCTGTTGTTCCTGTGTTTTCATATTGAAGATAAACTAATAAAACCTTATTCAAATCAGCCTTGTATGAAACGAATCGGGCTATGGAAAATTCTTGTTTTAGTATTTGTAGTTTAAATCAGTTTGGAATAATTATTCTTTACAGTTCATATTTCTGGGGACCAGTGAAAGATCAGCCTTGAATCAGACACTCGAATCACTTCAGAAGGAACTCAAGGTAGTTCCCACACTGTCTTGGTTTTATATTTTATAATTCCTCGTAACTATTTGCTTTTTATTGCAAAAGTGGGGTTGAGCGTAACATAATCCTACAAAATCTCTACAAAATCGAGTTATAAGATGATGCTTGGACTTATTTATATATTATAATTTGGTTGAGATCCCCAAAACTTTCAGATATGCTACTGTGACAAAGAGTTTAGTGTTAGCAGTTTTGACTCCATTTTTTAGCAAACTGCCTGGGCATATCTTGTTCTACTCATTGTTCAGCAGAATGAACTTTTCAATTTAAATTATCAAAGCTGCACTATTTTGACATTATGTTCTAACAGAGATAGATTTCGTAGTTTTCAATGAAAAATTAATTATTGTATTCCTAATTTCCCCAAATAAATTAAATCAATGTTTGTATTTGTAACATAAAAAAGTAATACATTTATTGAGCGATGATATTACTTTAGGAAAATTGTTTCAGTAACATATTTATCGTTGTTCATAATCTATGTGATGGAGTTAGCGATATTTGTTTCCTTTTCTGCTACTAATGATTTGCCATTCCATTCAAAATCTTCAGGATGATAATCTTAAACTTTTGCCTACTTATGATGAAGCTCTGTTGCATTTAGTCTTTGCTGGATCCGACATCATCTTGTGCCAATCTTTTGCTAATCCTACTGACGAAATCCCTGTAAGACCACCATCCACTTTAGTGGTGATTTTTTCTCCACTGCTGTAGCACCTCAAGTAAAACATGCAGTATGAATTAAATTTGTTAGCCCAGCTACTAGGAAGTTGCTTAGGTGGAGATTGTTATATATCAACTGAATCTTACAATTTTTTGTAACCTGAATGTGTAGCTCATAGCATTAAGATATGGAGCAGCTCCAATAGCACTTACCTCTGATGCTAGCACAAGCAGGTAATCCATAAATATATTTTGTGATAGATGAAATTTTTTCTCTATTCTTGTTTAACACTTATTTCATTTATATCTATCTGCAAGGGTGATTCCTTTTGAGAGGAACTTCATAAACCAAGACCATGAGACTACTATGTACTCAAAATTGATCAACTCTAGCTTTTTGAACATGTCTCTCAGCCTTGCTGTTGATGAAATTGTATGTAGTTTCTAGTGATTTCTCCTTATCAAGTTTTACTATTTCTAGAAAATAACAATCCATGCAGTTATGATCCATGAAATTGCTTTCCTTTTCTTGTAGAGGACTAACACTGCAATGTGGAAAAGAAAAATAATGCAAGCAATGGCACATGACTTATCATGGGATGGTGAATGCTACGATCTTCATTTTGCAGCTTACTCGGCTATAAAGAATATGTGAAGTACATGTAATCATTTTTTGTTTAGTATTTCGGGATATGGCAGAATAGTATTATATTGTAGGTCAATAATGAATGAGGTTACAGGGTGAGACAGAAAATCCATCACAATGAGAGTGAAGGGGTTGGAATGGAAGCATAATATTAATATTCCCCCAATCAAGGGTCAGAATAATGAAATCTGGGTTACATATATCTTTATTTCGTATAAATTGAGAGGCAATTCCAAAATTCCAAAACATTACTAAAATGAGTTAATACTATTGTAAAATAACAGTTTGATATTATAAATATGTTTTTTAGTTCATTTTTTTAACCTTTTAATTTATGATTAACTTTTTTATCTTTAATTACGACAATATATTTATTAATGTTTTTATATGATTTATTAGATATTTTTAAAATAATTTGACATTATTAAATTCCATTTAAAAAATTATCTTAAAAAATATTGTTTAAAATAATATAGAAGTATTAAACATTTGATATTTTGTAATTTGTATTATGTAGTTTTAAATCATTAAAACTAGCATGTTTAAATTCGTATATTTTATTTTATTTTTATGTGTTTTTGTTGTCATTAAAAAATATTTTTAATATAAATACATTTTCCCATTAACTGAGTCAATTACTCTTAAATAACTTAAATTTTAAATTATTCTATTAAACAACTTTTAATTTAAAAATAACTTTGAAATTAAAATGATAAAAGTATCAAATAGTTTTTACTTTTTAAAAGAACTTATTTTGATGTTTAACTTTAAAATAATTTTAGGTCAAAAAACACACTTGGTTAAATATAAACTAAATGTGACTTTTTATAGTAGTTTTTTTTTTTACAAAATTAACAGCCTTATCTGTTGGATTACAATATAAAATATTGGTACTATAATTGCATTTAAATTAAATTATGTGAAAATATTGGATATAAATTAGCAAACTAAATATGATCATTTTATTTATTTTGGATTTTTAAGAGTTTTTCTAATAAAAGAGATTATTTAAAAGAAACTCAAACAAACACTGATACCTATTTTATTCGAATATTCGTGTTGTTGAAAGCTTAAAGTACACGTTCACGACAAAAAAGAAGAAAAATTTAAAATGTTCAACAAGATTACACAAGGTTATGGATTAAAATAATTTTCATTTAGAAGATTAAAACGTTGTATAATTTTAATCAACTTAACCATTAAATTATAAAAATGCACGCAAATTTTATGCATGTAAATAAAATATCGCATAATTTTGAATTAATATAATTTTTAGACATAATTTATACAAAATAAACTTTGAATACAACTACATGCGTAAAATTAAGTTTTTCTACTAAAATTTATTAAATAATGTAATAGTTTATATAAATTAGACTAATATTAGTCTATTTGAGTTTGCATTCGCATGAAAAAGAAAAGAATTTCTAGATGTGATAGATTGAGAAGTGAAGGTTATCCGTTACCCTGTAATACGAAACTTAGATATTTATTATATTTTTTGTTTGTATTTAAAATATCCATAATATTTTATTGAGTTTTATGTTATATAAGAAAATTACGACGACTTCGCTGAAAAACAAAATCCAAGTTTATGCCACCTAAACTGAACGGCAACTGAGACTAAATAAACAGTGAATGGAGACTCATACAAATATATAGTGGATTACTATTAATCAGATGATAAATAAATTGAGAGAATATTTTTGTTTTAAAAAAGTCAAACTAAGGCAAAATAATAAAAGAATTGTAGTCGTTAAAAGCAAAAATGTAAGAAATTATAATAAAAATCATATGGATATTAAACAAATATTATTATTTGATTGGATCAGATATTTTATATTTTCATAAGACCGTGAATGAAACGTTATGTATAACAGAAAGGGAAGGGAAGGGAAGGATCATAGAGGCGGTTGAGTTTGGAGGAACGATTACGCAAATGAAATGAACGAAAAACTCGAGTGCAAGCTCACTTCAACCATTGTTATATACTAACTAACTTCATATATTTCTTTCTCTTTTCAATTGCAAACAATCAGAGATAAGGAGAAGAAGCTGCGAGCAGAGCGAAGCGAGAATGGCATCGGAGTCAGATCAAAATCCCAATCCTTCGTGGTTTTCGCCTAAACGGTCCTTCTTCTCACAAGCCTACTTTTTCATTTAATTGCTTCTGTTTTGCAACTTCAAATTCAGAACAATACATGATTCGCTGATTGATATGCTGCAATTCAATAGTGTTTTGTGCTTGGTGTTTAAACGAACTACGTTAGGCTAATTAATTAGTTAATTAAGTAATTAATTAATGCGTGTGATGATTTCAGGCTTCTCATGATATTTTGTATCATTAACTTGCTGAACTATGTGGATCGAGGAGCTATTGCCAGTAACGGTGTAAATGGAAAACTTGCAACTTGTACTGAGTCCGGTATTTGTACAGGTGGCAGTGGAATTCAGTAAGCTCTGTTTCTGCTAAACTCTATTTTACTACTGATTGTCGTTGTCGTCTTATTGTAGCACGATTTTCCACATTTCAGGGGGGATTTTAACTTGAACAATTTTCAAGATGGTGTTCTGTCATCTTCATTTATGGTTGGACTTCTAATTGCTTCTCCAATATTTGCTTCTCTGGCCAAAAGGTAAATTGCTTCATGTTGCATGAGCTTTTGCCTGGTTCTCATGCTATCCATGCCTGTGGATTGGCCATGACGTCATGCCCATCACGTCACAATGATTAGTTGTTATTACTTTATATTGTGTCGATGTGATAGTAATAGTTGTAGGTGTTGCATTCGTATTAGCATGAGCTGAGAGCTAGCTTATAAATTCAACAGCAAAATTTAAGTATCAGAAGATCCTTTACTTCTTGGGGTTGTTTTTATGACTCAAAAGTTAAGCTGTTAGGTGAAAGCCTAAGACATCATGTGTATACATAGAACAATCATAGGCTCTCGGAGTTCCAAATCAAGTTGAGGAACCAATCCTCCTAAATGAAAGCTTCAGGTGTCAGGCATAGGCCAAGCATAGGTTTTATCTGTGTCAAGAAGGAAAGAAAGAAAGGAAAATCCGTGACTCTTGGTATGGTACTAAATTAAAAATCCAAGAGTTCATGCTGCTTGTCTACAATTGTGTGGCCTGTGTTATCATTTCTCGCTCTTTTGAAATTCGTATGACTGAACACAAGCCTGTCTTGTCAACTAGATGGTTAAAATCCTGAGAATATGTACAGTGCAATATAAATTTCACTTTCTTCTCAATTCCAATTTGGTTAATGTAAATCATAGATGCAGGAGAGTTCTACGGTCATTTCTATTTATTATAAATAAATTGACACTGTTTTGATACTTCCATGATTGATTTTATTGCAAATCCCATATCGATTAGGAATTAAGCCAAATTATAATATATAAGTAGGATACAACCCTCGTCTTACAAACCGGTTTTGTGAGGTTGATTTAGACATAAAATTACTACCTATGATAGTATCAGACTCATTTAGAGTCTATGATAGTCAAGTTCTTTGGGACTATTATGTCATCCTGGACTCTTGTTAGACCACCCATAAATATCTAAATCTCACGCTCAGAGATGTTCAGTCCTCGATATAAGGGAGTGTGTTGGAGATTCTTGAAATCTATAAATTAAATGAGAATGAAATGGTGTCAGCTTTCAGCATGTTTATTGTGGTTGAATGCATGTCATTTCATTAAGAAGCTATATTAAAGAAATGCATAAACAATGGGAAACTGATAATGTGAGTCATGTTCTTCAAAAAGGTTAAGGTAGCTCAAAATAGGATTAAATATTTGCAACCTTCATGTCTCCCCTTTCATTGAATGGTGATCTAATGCATTTTCATGTTTGCAGTCACAATCCATTTCGGCTTATTGGTGTTGGATTGTCTGTCTGGACATTTGCGATCGCAGGATGTGGCAGTTCATTTGATTTTTGGTCTATTGCAATATGCCGAATGTAAGGGAATGTTTCGGTACTTTCAAATTTATAAAGCCTTGAGACCTTCGATAATTCACCAGTTTCTCATGTCACATTTTTTATTTGAGACTCTCAGCTGTATTTTTGCAGGCTAGTTGGGGTAGGTGAGGCTTCCTTCATAAGTCTTGCAGCACCATTCATAGATGACCATGCCCCTCCTGCAGAGGTTTGACCTAATTCTTTATTTCCCTTTCAGTGCCTTCATAATTAGTTGAAACTTTTCCTTCATGAATACAGTATTGCAGATTAAGTGTTTTTATTGATGACAGAAAACAGCATGGCTTGCTACGTTTTATATGTGTATACCAGCTGGGACTGCTCTGGGCTATGTTTATGGTGGATTTGTAAGACTACATACTTCCATAGTCTAACTGTGTTTAGAGGACTTGTTTCTTTTGTTTGATGGTGTCAACTTGTGGCTTTTGATTATACCTGTTAATTGTGTTGTGTCATTTTCTTGAACTGCTATATATTTTAATTGTTCTAATAATTGTTGGAATATTTATCTGTTTAGGTTGAGTTTGGTTTTTATTTATTGTATTCAGGGATAAAAGAGAAACACCTTAAATGAGAAGATTACAATGAGATCAGAGGATAAGAGATTTTCGTGATAAAAGAGATAAAAAGAATTAATGAAGCTAAGTTACCCAGCCTTCTAACTAAACAATCCTTAAAGGAAGCCCTTCCCAAAAGATCATGAGCTTTATGTCAGAGTACAAGCTAAACACCTAATTCTATCTCAAAGAAGTTGTTATGTGACACACCCCAACAGCCAAGAGGTTCAGGGGTAGTATAGAGAAATTATTCCTTTCAAATATACGTATAGGAGGAGAGGAAAGAAAAATAACTGCAGTGACAGTAGGGGTTGGTTAGAGGAGAGAGAAATATATAACAGAAAGTATGTAGCACTTGGGAGGGGAGAAGAAAATAGTGAGAGTGAACTTTGAGGAGAGAATTGGCCTCTCGAAAGCCGAATATTCATTCTGTATTCTGCTCTTACATACACCCTTTACTCAATATATATCCACCTTACCATTATACTCTATTATATAATCTGATGCAGCTAGGAATCACATAATCTGTTACATGTTCACTCATTGAACTCTCCTTTAAGATACAAGAATTGTGTTCCAATCAATGTACCAAAGAGTGACATAAAGAGCACATTGCCACGTTAGTATTCCACACATTCTAATTTTAGTCACACTTAACAATGCATAACTTCATGCGAGAGGCGACAAGATTCTCAAGGAAACTGTATTCTGTTTGCTTTCCATGGCAACGTTCTTTGAAATCAACTTCCTAAGACCCAAGCCGCCTTCTTTCTTAGGATGAATACATATCCACAAGTTTTCACCAAGTATTCATGTTTCATGTCGTCTGAACCTAACTCCAGAAAGAACTTATGACCTGGGCTGCAACACAAAGATAGGTAGTACAGAGGAATGCTGGATAGAAAAACTTGAATGGGAATAATCCATTGCCTAGAGAAAAATAAGCACATTTTCCGATCTCAAGTGCTTAGAGATTTTCTTCATATTGAGTGGATTACCAGCTGAGTAAACACTCAAATATTAAGGGGCCGCTACAAGGTCTGGCAATCTGCTAGTGATCCTAAGGTGGAATTACTTTGCTAGTCTACATTAACACGAGCCAAACCGCTTATAGACATCAATCTTCAACCTTCAATAAATTTCAGAAAGATAGAAAGTGAATGGATTCAGAAAGTATGAAGGCTTGAGTATATTTGATGGAGTTAGTCAGGGAAACTAATAATGTATATCAGCCATATTCTCAAATTAAATAGCCATATTTTCTGGAAAAATATTTTCTGTCTTGTTTTACCCTTATCTAAGGTACTTGCAAGCTTAAAACTTGTGCTCAGCTTTTATATTTATTACATTAATTGGCTTTTGGTTGATGTTACGGTATGTTGAGCATTGTTTATAATTTTAAAATCAATCAGCTTCATGTTTTCAAATAACGTGTAGGTTGGAAGCCAATTTAACTGGCGAATAGCATTCTGGGTTGAGGCAATTTTGATGCTTCCTTTTCCCATTTTGGGTTTTGTAACGAAGCCTTTGCAGTTGAAAGGTGGTCATTTTGTTCTGTTTGATGTTTTTCATAATAGCCCTAAATTTTTTTATTCTGTCACAGTAATTCACTATTTGATTTTTAATGTAGGTTTTGCACCCTTGGAATCCAAACAAACACCAACGTCTATTGAAACAAATGTTTCAGAAACTGGAGGTATTTCTTATTTTTTTATCTATTACTTTGTAATTTATTATGTATATTTCCTTATAATCATTTTTTAAATTTATTGGGAAAATATTACCTTCCAATATTATTTTCATAATAGCAGCTATAGAGAAAATTCAAAGACTGGACAAATTCTCATAAAGAGAAAAGGTTTGAAAAAACAGCAATGCTAATGAATATAATAAGAGAATAGGGTGTCTTTTCTTCATATAAAATTAAATAAGCATCTTATATTTTTTTCTTGTAGGTCACTAAGATACGTTAGTGGTTGTAAAAAAATAGAACACACTTGAAGTCACTATTTTGCAATATGTCCAGTTCGGTTAAAAGCTGTGCTGTGATGAATTATTTATTTTAGAGAAGGGGGATTGCAGTAGTACAACAACAAAGCCTTATTCCACCAAGGCAGGTTGAGTACATGGAATGTATAGCTCGGATATTCTATGTTTAATCACCTTTTCTCATAATTTCATAGTGTTATACATAATTTTTTTCCCTATGTGGTTTTCAAAATTCTGAATAACACTCTTGTTCCTAAATACTGGGACCAAAGTGCTCGTCCACTCATTTGACATTTTCTGAGATATCAAAATTCTGTTAAATAGCTTAGTGAGCCAAGCAATATCCTGTTCGCCTACACACTTCCAAACTTCAGCAGGATTACCATTAGGAACAAATCTACCATCATATATTCTTTTAAGGTTTTCTTCTACCTCTCCAACCTGAGTTCTACTGTAATAAGTCCAATTTTTTCCATCCTCTTGGATTTCTAGTTCTTCCATGCTACACATTGATCCATATCCATCACTGAAAAACTTAATAAAATAATTTTTGGATCACTTTGATATCATGATCAGTAATCTAAACTTTTTTTTCTTCAACCTTGATACATGCTCTAAATCTATTATTTTCCTCCCTCCATTTTTTTCTGAGCTTATATACCTTATGTTCTTCATTCTTTATTAGGAATTATCTTTTGAAATTTTTAACTTCATTATCCATTTTTATTTCAATTTGTCATTTTAAGGAAGAAGCCATGTGTGTCACTCATATTAGGATAATTGTTAGTCATATTTTTAGTATTTAGAACTTTTTCTGACTCTGCACTTCCCTTCATATCTGCTTTCCATTTATATAGGATAATTGCATTTTTTGGTGTAGTAAATAATTTCTATGCTCAATGTTAGACATTTCTGTTATAGATGATGGCATGCTTGCTGAGGATCAAGCCTTGCTAGGAGGACCCAAGTAAGTGGCACTATTGCTTTTGATTTTCTGAATTTTTGAAGCCCTTCTCTTTTTGGTATTTGTTGTTTAGTTTGTCTTTGTTTCCTATTTCTAATGCCAAGCTGAAGAAAATTTAGAAATCAGTCTTAGGACTCAACTCAACTCCTCAAAATCAGTTTGTAAGGTGAAGAGTCTCCAAACTTTATAAGCTCCATTTAAAACATATCTTTAGTTGCCATACGACTAAATTGTCATCCTTGAGGTTGCACTTAAGGCACCCTCAAAGAGGTTGCAACTTAGGCACACTAGGGGTGACTCCAATTAAGGCAACTTTCCAACAAAAATCCGAAGTCTAAGTATTAAATTTGTCTTGTGTGCATTAAAGAGAGCAAGAAAAATAAAGTTGTGGACAAAATTCAGCTACCATTTGCCATAGATTGTCTGAGGATGTGGAAGAGTAGACAATGTCACTTGAATCAATCATCAAACTTCTTGGTCTATTTAATCTTCTGGGAATGGTTAATATCCTTAATGGGAATGCTTTCAGTTCATCCAGAGCAGTTTTGGTACTATTACAGATTGACAGCCTTGTCTGGAATCAGGGTGGTAGAATGACAAAGAACACAAACAGACAAAAAAACAGAGACAAAATCATACTAACCCATGGACTATAGGAATACAAGAAAGGCAATTTCCTGTACTTGGTGTCTTGTTTCCTTTGTTCATAATTTAACTAAAGAAGAGAGAAGAAAATCATCATTTGTTAGTAGAAATAAGTTAGTTCAATTTTTATGGCTGTCAGTCTTTCACAACTGTCAGCTATAGCTAACAATAGCTAAATTGTGCCTAGCGGTAGCTATATTAGTTAAACGGTGCCAAGCGGTAGCACATAATAGTTAAACAGTGCCAAGTTGTGTGTGGTGCCTATAAATACATTGTTGTACTCCTATTATTGGGTGTATTGAGAAATTAATAAAATTTCAGTTAATTCCTCAGTTCAGTTTATCTAAGATCATTAAATATTATTACACTCATGCTCCTACTTTTAAGGAATCTTTCTTTTAAACTTTATGCGCACATATACATATATATTATGGTGAAAAGGAAGTTATACACCCACGTAATGGATATTACAGTTCCCCTACTAAAGTTCTTGTACATTTGAAATTCCCTTATGATTATGGTCACAATAGATTGCTAAAGTTGTTTCTTCACCTAATATCTGATATTTGAGTAAAACATTATTTTTCTCTTTATGATTGTCAGATCAACATCCAAACTATGGGATCAATTCACCAACTTTTCGAAAGATATACAGGAGCTCTTGCATGACCAAGTGTATGTTGTAAATGTTCTAGGTACTTCTTTTCCCTACCTGCAGATAAATACTTTTCTTTCATTTGTTTCCTGAATATGGTTGTTGTTTAAGAAAATTGGAACATTGTTATAATAGTTGAATGTAATGCACAATAAAAATAATGAATTTCAGTTTTGAGAATTTGATATTTTTATTTTCAATTCCAAACTATGGTATTTGTTTTTTCACATGAAAATTCAAACATTGCCAGGGTACATATCATACAACTTTGTTATTGGAGCTTATTCATATTGGGGCCCAAAGGCAGGATACAACATTTACCAAATGGTATTCTCATTTATTACCCAATAAATTCATGACTTCTTCACGTTAAATGTTAGAAAATAATATTACCAAAGGCGTTATTTTGAAGATTTTATTGAAAAATTGGTTTTTGAAACAGCCTTGTGGTGTTGATTGATGAACCTCACCTATTGGGACAAAACTTGGTTGTTGTTGTTGCTATACTTACAATTTGGGATTGATTTTAACTCAATCCTACTAAAGTGACTTGTAGAATGAGTTATATTTCACTTATATACAATATTTTAGTCATAACATCAATCAATGTGGGATCTTCAATTCTATCACATTGAGGACTGAACATCTACCAGGTAAAGTTTGCAAGATTGGACATTTGTGAGTGGTTCAATAATGACTTGATAGGAGGTGACCTAATAAACTTAGCAACAATCGTATGATACCTTTTTAATTTGGTTATATCTCTACAGTAGTCAATGTGGGATTCCCAACCCCTTTCATGGTGATTATTGGACATTTGAAGTGGTCCAATAAAAATTTGATAGCAAGTAGCCATTAGTTGATGTAGAATCTCCAACACATATTGTTGGAAAGCAACCTTAATTGTGGTCACTTCTAGGTCATCTTAATTCCAGCCTCTTTGGGCATTATCTTAATTGCAACCCAAGAGTGGTGGTTACACGTTGACTAGAGATATGGCTTAAGGAGAGCTTGATTAATTCTCATCTTACGATCTGATTCTATGGGATTGAGTTAGACCTTAAACCCAAATTCTAAGATGTTGCTCGAGTCTATCCTACATGAATTGTTGCATCATTTGCATTTGTCATGTTCCATGCCAGAAGCCTTGAGGGAGAGTATTGGAAAACTACTTTAATTGTGATCATCCATGGCCTGCCTTAGTTGTTGTCTCACTAGTGATTGCATTAATCACTTTGTCGAGGGCTGTGGTTTAGTCTCTCCCTAACTAGAGATATGACATAAAGAGAATTTATAAAGTTTGGATAATCCTCACCTTACAAACTGCTTGTGTGAGTTAGGTCCTAAATCCAAATTCGAAGACTTATTGACACTATTTTATTACATTCACTGTAGTAAGTTTTGTGTTGCACTTGGGCCTAGTCCTTTGTGGAAATTTGCTTCTTTGATGGTGCCTTTTTTTTGACAGAGTAATGCTGACTTGTTGTTTGGAGGCATGACAATTATTTGTGGGATTTTGGGGACATTAGCTGGAGGCTTGTTTCTTGACAAGATATCTTCAACCATCCCTAATGCTTTCAAGGTAAACTCAGTTGATTTACATTTACTTATAGTGTGAAATGAGTCAAATGACTCATAATTCCATTTGTTGTACACTTTTGACTGGAAAACATATCTTTACGTCTCATAAAGGTGTGGATTTCTTGGATTTGGATGAAGCTTGACCTAGGTGCAAGATATTCAGTTTCATTAGTAATAATAGTATAAATAGTCTAGAAGTTGAAGATTATTTGTTACACAGCCACTGATTAAATCTATGTAGACAAAATAGAATACATGATTGCCCCAATTTCATATAACATGAGTCTTTGGCACCCATTTTGTTCAGATATAAATATTAAAATTGGAGCAGAGATCATAACAAATTTGTATTCCTGTTTTCTGTATGGACAAGTTCAAGGTTTCTTCATCTTTCACGAGAAATTTTATTTTATATTATTAATCTATTCTCAAATCTGTAATGGTTCAATTCTATTTTATATAGAAGTGGTTAAGAATTTTACAGTTGCATGTCCCGGTCTTCTTTTCCTTTGTCTTGAATTTGACACTGTTCTGTCTTTGTAAGGGTGTATCTACACTTAATGAAATTTTTTGATGTGTTATTTCATTTCTTCTTTGGGTTCCCTGGGTTGCCATTGCAGCTTCTTTCTGGATCAACATTTCTAGGTGCAGTCTTCTGCTTCATTGCTTTCCTTTTCAAGAACTTGTCTGGTTTCATAGTCTTCTTCTCTATCGGTGAACTACTGATTTTTGTCACTCAGGTAATTTTTATGAATCTCTCATAGGATTAAATTTTCCTCTCTTAAAAAGTAGGAACGGCAAATTGATCGATTTATCCACTAACCATCCAAATTTAATGGATTGGATCACCATTTGTTAATGGATAGATATTGAACCTCCAACATATTTTTGCAATCTATTGGATCAAGTAGTCCAAAATCAGTGGTTGGAAGTATTTAAGGGACGAGTTTTGGACTTAAATAGTGTTTGGGTGCAATAATGTATAAATAAAGAACTTTATTTTCTAGAAATGTTTTTCTTTTAAAGAAATATAACACACTTTAAATGGATGGATTGGATATCTATTCAGGAAAAGTGGTTAATGGGATTTGTTTGATGGTATTTTTTAATTAAAGAAGTTACGGATGGATCGATTGATAGTGTTTGGTTTGTAAATGTTTAGTGTTCATTTTCTGTTGAAATTATGGGAACTAAACATTTTCAAACCGTACATTCTAATTGATTCAATATGACATTTCAAGATTACCTTTATTGGTAAAATGTTTTTTGAGAGAAATCTGCTCATTTAATATATTCTCAATTTAATTTCTTTAGTTATATTCTTATTTTATTAATATAGTCTCCATTTTTTGGCGTCATTGGTTTAATATTTGGTTGGTTATGGTACTATATTTGTAGGCTCCTGTAAATTATGTCTCTCTCCGATGTGTAAAACCTAGTTTGAGGCCACTGTCTATGGCTATATCTACAGTTTCAATCCATGTCTTTGGAGATGTGCCTTCCTCACCACTCGTTGGAGTCCTGCAGGTAAAACTAAGATTTCGTGATGCTATAGCTGTGTTTTGGTTTGCTCGTGTAGTTGGATATTTAATAAATTTTATTAGATGATTATTTGCTCCAAGAAAGTAGTGTGCTAGTGAAGTTCATCTTATCCCCGATGGTCTTTTTCAGAAAGCTGGCTATCAACTTGAGATTCTGGGAGAAAATACTTTAGACTGGCTCCTGAAAATGTTCCTGTGAAACGAGCACTCTGCAGAATAATACAAAGCTGATTATATAGAATAATGATTACAGAAGACAATTAACTAGATAAAATAATGGGCTAACGTTTTTAATTCTATTTCCTATACAGGCTTCCGGGAGAAAATATTTTAGACTGGCTGAAAATGCTCCAGTAATAGGAGCACTCTGCAGAATAATACTTAAAACACTAGCTGATTATATAGATAATGATTACTGAAGACCATTCACAAGATAAAAATAATGGGCTAACGTTTTTTATCCTATTTCCTATGTTACAATGCACCTAGCCTTCTTTGTAAGTGGGATACTCGTTCAATTATGTAGTTCTCAGCAAATCACAAGTTGTATGTTCACTTGATTTTATTTACTATATAGCACTGTTCTTTTTAACTGTCTTAGTGGTGAGTACACCCTCGCCAGTCCTTACATTATGAGAATTTCATTGGGTTACCCTTTGTTCTTTCTATTTGCCCCTTTCTCAACTTGGCTCTCCTTGTTGATGTGAAGGGGTTTCTAGTTTTCATCTGTTAGAAGACAACTAGTATGCCACTTCACTGTCTATTACAATAATGTAGTGAGAACAACACATTTCTGTTTACATTTTGATGTCTCCATTGTCCAGATTTGCTGACTTTATATTCTTGGCATATTTGGCCTTTTTCATGCAAATAATTTAGTTTAAAGCGTTGTTTTGGCTCTAAGCAAATTGGTTTTCCTGGGCAGGATCATATTAACGACTGGAGGAAAACATCACTTTGTTTAACATCCATTTTCTTTCTTGCTGCTGTTATATGGTTCATAGGTAAATGGCACGCTGCTATGGTTGCAATTTGCTATTCTTAATACTTTCTGGTATCCATTTAAGTTAGAATAGTTTTGGATTAATTTCTTTAGAACATGAAGGACACGTAGATGTTATGCATGTGTGTATTTGTCTGTTTATCTTTCCAGTTGAAAATAAAATGATAATATCCAGTAGGAAGATGCTGAAAATTCTCAACTACAACCTCTAGTCCTCTACATTCTCAAGGACCAGTAGAATTAATCATTCCTTTTCTTTTAGCATTTAGGGAACCATAAATCATACATGAAAATAAATGCCAATTTTAGCTATTTTTTTATGCTGAAATTGACCTGAAGTGTTAACTTTGTGTTAAATTCAATTACCATGTTGCAGTAAAGATTCATGGTGATGGAAATTACCTTAGTGAGTGATTATTCTGGTCGATACACTTCCTGGATATATATAAATTTATGTTGGAGTGATGATGCCTAAGAATTGTTAGTTGACCTACGCACCAATTATTTAACAATAATAACATCAGGAAAATTGATTTGAATGGCTTGAAGAAAAGGGAAGTTATGCTGTTGAAAGTAGACACATGGCCGGACTATAGTTAATTAATAAATCCTATTAAATATTACAGGAATCTTTATGAAAAATGTTGACGTATATGACAAAGATGATGACGACCAACCTGCCACATCTAGAAGAGGTAAACTGACACCATTGCTTGAAGGGAGCAGAGATACATCCAGTGAAATCTAATTTCTCTTTCAATAATACTATGCTTCAAGTGTATATTAACTTCACTTTAAAAGTCGGTAGCATCTTTACTACAACCAATCATGTGGGAAAGGGTGGATGATGGTTTGATACTCTGTCATGTTATGAGTGAGATAGATGGAAATCCTCTTGAAAAAAGTAAAAGGATATTGGATTTTACGATATGTTTGTAAAGAGTCTTTTGATTCTCTTCACGGTTCAATTTGTTGCTATATGTAAATTTGTAAATATCCAGTCTTACCATGACAAATAAACCAGCAACGAATATTTTGTTCTGGGAGTGTGTTACTAAAGCAGGTTAGGTTTCGTGTTTTTATATGCTGTTCCTCTCAAATTTTAGGAAGGTGAGTTATCAGTATCAAAGTGGAAGAATATATCTTTTCTTTTTTTTCTTTCTATTTCTTGAATCAGGAGAGGGACGATTTTTAAAGATCATGTGATACATTTAATAATGGAGACAATAGCCCAAGATGGGAACAAATTTGACAGAATATGGAATTTGTAACGGAGGAATTTCCTTACAGAAAATGACCACTACCTAACTCTTAAGAATGTTTACAGATTTTTAGCTTTCCGTAATTTTTGTAGGACGGTTCTTTATTTAGTGTTTGAGCTTATTGTCATTTACATTTTTTAATTTTAAAATAGATATTCACCTTTTTTATATTTTTAAGTAAAATAATACTCCTATACATACATACATATATATATATATATATATATATATATATATATATATAATTTTTTAAATGAATAACTTTTATCATATTTCTAGTCAACGACGTGTGTTTTCGGTATATTTTTAATGAAATAACACTCATTTCTTATTTTATTTATAAAAAATATATTTTAAAGTTTTTTATGCATAGTACCTTAATTTTTATAATTTTGAAATTGTAATCAATATAATATTTTCAAATAAAATAAGAAAAGATAGTACCATGTTTTAAAAAATAAAATATCATTTATTAAAAATGAGGAAGAAATATTTTAAAAGGTGAAGAAAATATAAATATTATTTATTAAAAAATATAAAAGGAATAAATATCAATTTTAAATTTAACGAGACAAGTATTATTTAATTTAATATTAAAAACATAATTTTAAGTGTAATTTCCAACATTTTTAATATACTATACTACTCTGTATTAGGAGTTCAAAATATTACTTTCACTGCAAAATTTCCTAAATCAGAAGTTTATTTCAGGGTTATTATTATTTTTACTTCAAATGAGATCAACTACAAACAAAAAGCATAAACAAAATAGTGAAACCAGGAAAATTGCAAAAGGATCATTCTCAAAAGGGTGTGAGGTGATAAACAATTCTAATTGGCTTTCCAAATATAAGATCTTCACTGCCATTCAAAATCTATATGCAAATTAAATTAAACATTATTTTCTTTATAATCTTTTTGCGGAATTGCATTCTGAACTCCTATATAAATTTTGCTTCTCCATAAAAATTGAATTTTCAATTTTATCATTGAGAAAAATATATTTTAGATTATGTATTTTGTGGATTATGTATTTTCAAAATGAATATTTTAAAATATATTTTTAAATTTGAAAATATATTTCAAAGTGTAGCAAACTCCAGAATACACTTTTAAGTCTAAAAATACATTTTAAAATATCTTCCAAAAATACATTCTAATATATACTTTCAGAAATATATTATAACATATATATTTTGGTTTACATATTTTAAAATGCATTTTTGGTTGGAAATACATTCCAAATATACATTTATAAAGTATTATCAGATGTAATTTGAAATATATTAATATATTTTTTTTTATCTAGAAAGTGTTTTTCAAATTCACAAATACTTACTAAAATATATAATTAAAAAAATATTTTTTAATGACATATTTGTCATTTTACCACTCATGAGGATGCATGTCTTTAAAAACATTATGATGCAGAATGCCCTTTCCGAAATAATCATTATGGACTATTATGAGAAACCCAACTTCATTCAAATTAATAATGAACAGAAAATTAGTTAAATACTAATAAAATATGTATGTTATAATTAATTGTGTTAAAAAGCATAAATTTTATTTATTTTTATGTCTTTCCTTTTTTTATTTTTAAATTTGTGTTTTTTACACTTGTGACTAAAAACAAGCAAATGAGCATTCTTCTTTTTGTTGTCACAATTCAAACAACAGAAAAAGACATATAAATCAAATAATGCTTTTTTCTATTGTTCAAGTCTACACATATTTAATAAATAATAATTTTTTAAAACAAATCCTACTTTAAGAACCTACTTAAATGATCTGCCAGTTGAAATATTAATTGGAGTGTTAATGTTAGTAAGAACAAAGTTGCTGAATGTTTGGCATTTCATTTCTCCGGAAGAATATGTTGGCCAAACATTACCATGAAAAGACATAACTTTTGTTATTGAGATTGATAATCTTGATAAGAACAAACATTGACATGACCTGTCTTTTAAAATTTTGTGTTTATCCTAAATAAATGTTAAATAAGTCTCATTATTTAATATATACATTTATAGTTTTTGTATCAAAGAAATATATACAAGATCTTGAACTCGAATTTGTTACTTTAAATTTGACAAATCAAAATTTTATAACACTTTTTTTTTTTCTTTATTGACAAGTATTTTTTGAGAGGATGGTGTATTTGGAATGTGGTGCATTAACAAACAACACGTTGATTTTTTAAATATTATATTATTTTATAATTATTTTCACATAAAAAATTATTTGTTAGATAATATTTCATGTATAAATCATATATAGAAAAAAAATAATATAAGTTTATAGAAACATGTGATATGACACGAAAAGAGAAATAAAAAGAAACAAAAGATATATAATTAATGTATGTACATCATTGTCTTTTTATTTTACTCATGATGAAATATTATATTTACAGACTGATTATTCTATAAGTATTTGATTTAATATTTCTTTTATAAAAAATTAAATTCCTTAAATAACTCAATTAGTATTGTTTTTCTTTTTTAACTAATTTTAATGGAAGTTATTTGAATTTTGCATTAAATATGCATTTATACATTTCAATAATTAAAAAAACACCTGTTAAAGAATTTAATAACTAAACTGTTTCGTTTAATGAAAAATTAAATTCCTTAAATTAACTCAATTGGTATTCTTTTTTCAACTAAGTCTAATTAAAGTTATTTGAATTTTGAATTAAATATGCATGCATACATTTTAATAATTAATAAAAACACCTGTTAAAGAATTTAACAACAAAACTGTTTTTTGATAGTAACAATATTAATATCATTAAATAAAATCTCCCATTTTTAATTTCTTAAAAACTACTAACATCTTTCAAAAGGCAGTAAACAATAACTTTAAACCCCACACCATTTCCCAGTAGTTTACCTTGTTTAGACTGTGATGTTTAACTTATATGGTTATTTTAAACTTATTCTTAAAATAGAATTGATAAGATGTGAAATAAAATAAATATTATGGAATTTTAATTTCTTATACCAAGATATCGTATCAAAATTAAACTTTTACTTTTTCTCTAGTCAAAACTTATATGAATATTTATAGTTTTTATTACATAAAAATAATATAATTTAAAAAAGATAAATAAATTTATAAAATAATTAAAAAATATATTTGATAATAAGTTTTAAGTAGAAGTTATGTAATTCTTTTAATAGAGACCGTTTTTAAATAATTTATTTTAATTTAATAATTAAAAAATGATTAAAAAAAAGTTACAATAATATGATTCCTGTTACCTTATTAAATTCAATAGTCCTAGAGGGTCCAGTAGATATTACACACTACCTGGGATTTGGACAGAAAAGAATGCAAATTCACTTCTATTATATTATCAATCTGCATCCTATGGTCCCTGCCATTCACCTCATTACCATCATCATAATTAAACTTAAAACTAAGTCTTTATGTTATTTTATTTATTTACTTATTGATGGAAGATTGCTTTTATTTTTGTCATGGCATCTATATTTCCAATATTTGCTATTATATTTTTTAAATGAAATTACTAAAATATAGTTATTGATGAAAAATTTTAATTATTAAGAAAATTGTTTAAAATTTAATTTTATAAATTTATATTTTTATTTTGACTTATAAAATTAAATTTATTTTTAAAGAAATTAATTATTTAAATTTATATTTTTTACAAATTTGTTTGAGTTTATTTTTTAAAAATTTATTTATACTAATGTTTTATAAGATAATTTTATTTGAATTATAGCTTAAAATAAAACGTTGTTTAAATTTACATTTTTAGAATTTTTTACATAATCTTATTTAAAATTTATAATTAAAAGTAAAACAATATTCATGCCTACATACTCTCTCAGTTATAAAAGTATATAGTTATACATGTTTTAATTACTCACAAGATAATTTCGTTTTTTTTTTCCTTATAAATTTGTAATATATTTAATTATAAATATTATATTCTTTTAAATTATAAATCACACACCTTAAATATATATAAAATAATAATATAATACAAATGTTACGTTTAAATAAAATTATTAAATTACAATTTAATATAAATATAAATATTTAATTCGTTAAAGTAATATACAATTACATCAACACACATGATAGAGTAATTTTTATCAAATTTTTTAAAACGTTTTTACAATATTATTTACTTATTAATATTGTTAGACGTTTTTGATAAAATTAGTTGAAAAATTAATTGGTATTAATAAGTTAATTCTTAGCTGATCAACTCCTGAGTTGTTTTAACTTAAATTAGACAAGTTTGGTAAACTGGTTAATAAACTAGTTGATATACATAAAATCAATTAAAAGAATATAATTATATAAAAAGATTAAATTATTGCTATATTAATTTTTTTCCATAATTTTTGTTGTGTGTAAATTTTTACATAAATTAATATGATAAAATATTTATTACTTTAATCTGTGGTGTTAATTTTCTTAATTAAAATTGTATAAAAGTTAAAAATTACTTAACAATTACTAAAATAATAAAATAATTAATGTTCATCATATAATTAAAGTAGATAATAATAAATAAAAATAAATTTAAAAAGTATATAAAAATAAAAAAATAATAATAATAATTAGATAAGCTACAGAATGATATCTTATAATTATAAGCTAAAAAGTTATATTAAACTATCTATTATTCTTATGAATTATTGTTGTCTGAAAATAAATAAATCATATAAATTGAATTTTCATGTCTGCAACCACCATAAGCTCATAGCATCTATTCATTGGAGGCAGAGACAGAGGGAGATTCTGATATATCCTGTGTGGTCATCTCAACAAGCTCTGGGTTTGTACATTGCACATCTCTCTCAAAACTTTCTTCTCCTGTGCTTTTCTGTAACTCTGATTTTCTGTTCTTACCTACGATTTTTCTTGTGTTTCACATTTGGATTAGTATCTGTCACCTTCAGAAACGACCCACCTCACAGATTCACCAAACAACCCTTTCTTTTTATTTTGAATTGAACCTCCTTCATTTCTATCAATATTACCATTCCATCCTCTTCTTCTATTCTACATACAATTTTGCTCTTTTTATTCTGCACTTCTGACGAAAGTGTCCGTTCAACTTCGTTCTTTTGTTCATCTATTTATTTGGGGACTGGTAAAAACACGGTAATATTCTAGCTTTTTCAAAAGTTCATTTTTTTACAAGAAGAAATGCATGCATTAGACATTAACTATGCGATTTTTGATTCATAAAATGGTCTCTCTTTTTATTTCTAGGGATCTAATTTAGTTAGAGGATCATTGACTTTATTGATTGATACCTGGTTACTGCATGCATCTACTGTGATTCTTTGTTATTTTTTGAGAATTTGTATTTGTGTGCGTGTGTAAATTTGTGGGTGCTTCTTTAAACGAGAAAGAAAGAGTGGTGGTTATTTTTCTAATCTGTGTAGCAGAAAGAGTGGTGGGAGATAGAGTTTCAATTTCCTTTACCTGTTTGAATTTGAACCACTTTTGGTTTCTGTTTTTGTTGTATCTGGATATCCATATCCTCTGAGAGAGTTAATTATGATGGATCATAAAGGGATGTGAATGTCTTACATGACTTGAGATGAGCTTGATCTTCATAGCTGGAGCATTTTCCCCTTCCTTTCCTTCCAACCCCTTACGTAATGACACTTCTAAAAAACGTTGTTTGGATATATTTCTGGCCCCAGATTGTTTAGTATTAAGATAAGAAAATAATGCAGAGCAGTTTTGAACTAGTTAGCAAACAACACTCATTATACCTTCATGTCAAGCTTGTGAATCTGAAGAGTGTAGAATTTAATCTTAACCTTTAAGCGGCTTAATGATAAGTATAGATTTTTTTCACCAGATAGAAAGTTTATGACTTATTGGTCTATACCTTTTTGTGGAATTGTATGAGTTTTACGCATCTCTAGATGATCCATGCACTGGTTGCAAGATTAGCTGGGTCAATTCAGTTGTCTGATCTCTACTGCCTAAAGGATGTTGTGATAGTGCTATGCATCTGCAGCAGCCATTAATTTACTCTATATAGTGGTTAGGACACCTGCATTGCTCAGTACAGGCATCGAATGAGGACAATAGATAGCATCGAATGAGGACAATAGATAGCATCTTGCGATTCATGTATCCCACCTCACCTAGTGAGATTAAGCTGTTCATGTTATGTTATTGTTGTTGTAATTACTACATCTTATAAATATTTTCTAAAGTACCACAAGATATGAAGCAAATTAAAAAATATGTTTATTATTACTTTCCAACATCTACTTTTTGACATTGTTGGTGTCTGAATATGCTTCTCTTATGTCATTACCCTTTAGAGAATTAAAAGGAGATCCTCATTCTAGTCCTTGATATTGTACATTGTCAGTCACATAAATCCTTGATACTTTGATCCCTGACATTGGGAAAAGTTAGTCAATTTATTCTTTTTCGATTTCGTTCCCTACAGTTGTTTCCCAGCCAAGTAGACTAATAATAAGATCTGTACAAGTCATGGACTACATTTTGATACATGCATTTTCAAACACTAGAATGAGGGTTTACTATAATGAAGTTTACCGCTCCTCTTACCTTGATCTTCTGTCATTTTCACGAGAACAGTAGAAATTGATGGGAAAGAGACACCAAGGGATTGTATTTTTGAAACGAATCCTGTTCTCAATGCTTTTGTAGAGATAAAGAGCATGCTCTATATTTTGTGTTATCTCCAGTATTGTTTAAATGGGCTGTCTTGTCAAGTAAATTTTATTGTAATAGTAGTTTTACTTTACATGTTCAAGTTACTAATCTTATCCTCAGTTTTCATTCTTGGAATTTTGATTTTTCAGATGGGAGATGTGGCAAAGGACCTAACTGCTGGGACTTTTGGAGGGATAGCACAATTGATAGTTGGGCACCCATTTGACACCATCAAAGTCAAGCTCCAAAGCCAGCCTGTTCCCCTCCCCGGCCAGCTTCCCAAGTATTCTGGTGCCATTGATGCTGTCAAGCAGACAGTGGCAGCTGAAGGTGCAAGGGGTTTATACAAGGGCATGGGAGCCCCACTTGCCACAGTAGCAGCCTTCAATGCTCTTCTATTTACAGTTAGGGGGCAAATGGAAACATTGCTAAGGTCGCATCCTGGTGCTACCCTCACAGTAAATCAGCAGGTTATTTGTGGAGCTGGAGCTGGAATTGCCGTTTCCTTTCTAGCTTGCCCTACTGAATTGATCAAATGCAGGTCAGAGTTCATTGATGATGATTTAATGTTCATGGTTTCGGTGCATTTCCTGTATATTCTTTCTATCTATATCTATTGTTTCTTTTTTCTCCTTCTAAAACTTTTCATAGTTTTTGACCTCTTTGATACAATAATTTTCTAGCTAAAAGCAAGTTCTATTTAACCTTGTTTTCTGTGAAGCTTCTCTTGTTTTAGTGCTCACTTTAAACAAATCCAATCATGTATTTTGTGGTTGACATGAAATCAGATATAGTCATGAGAATAAGCTGGGCGAATTGAGCTGCAGACTAGTCTTGGTTAACTTTTCCTGAATTCGTTTTCATATTATCATTTAAACAGAAGTGCTTAGACTATGTATTGATCTTCTAACTGTTTTGTTTCACGGTGAATATCAGATTGCAAGCACAAAGTGCATTAGCTGGCACTGGAACAGCTACCATGGCAGTGAAATATGGGGGGCCTATGGATGTGGCCAGGCAAGTTCTGAGGTCAGAAGGGGGCATAAGAGGTCTGTTCAAGGGCATGGTTCCCACTATGGCTCGTGAAGTACCTGGAAATGCTGCATTGTTTGGTGTATATGAAGCATTAAAGCAATTACTTGCTGGTGGCACTGATACCTCAGGACTGGATAGAGGTTCTCTGTTGCTTGCTGGAGGCTTGGCTGGAGGTGCCTACTGGCTCGCAGTGTACCCAACTGATGTTATTAAGAGTGTGATTCAAATAGATGATTACAAAAACCCGAAGTTCTCTGGTTCAATTGATGCTTTCAGAAGAATTTCAGCAACTGAGGGGTTCAAAGGCCTATATAAGGGTTTTGGTCCAGCAATGGCCCGAAGTGTTCCTGCTAATGCAGCTTGCTTCTTGGCATATGAGATGACAAGATCAGCTCTTGGATGATTAACTCATACAGAAGCACTGATAGGAGCGATGCCATTGAGTGACTATGGTTCCTTTTCCTTTTAATTCCTAAAACATTTTCATTTTATGCATTGCAATTGCAATATGGCCACAAAAGGCTTAACTTGTCATTGATTCAGGAATCGTTCTTTCATCCGTGATGATACAGCAGCATTTTGTTTCAGAGTTAAGCGTTTTTCGTCATGCTTGAAGTATTTTTACATCACAAACGATGTCCTAGAAAAAAAAAATCAGTTTGTAGATCAGAGTTAAGATACAGTTGTGAATCTAATTCTTGCAATTTCAAATGTATCTTACTACAGTGTGTAACTTAAGGTTTGTGATCAAGTTGGGATGGAATCATTTGAACTTGCAAGAATAGGATCAAATGTATCTTAACTATTTTTGGTGTGCAGACTGTTTCTTAACTAAAATAACTTAAATTTGTTTTTTAGATGTCATGGTGTACATTAGTCCAAACCTAACAATAAATACGACAGAACTTGTAAGAGAAAATGTGTACTTAGATTATTCTACCGTTTCCTGAGATGGCAATGGACAGAATTTATTCAGAAAGTGGATTGTATGATTGCAGAAAGGATGAAGGTATTGCTAGGTTCTATCACTGTTAGAATTCTGTAGATTTGGTGAGGATTATGTAGTAGTTCCCAGTTCAGTTTTAGTAGTTGGCCCACTACTCTTTCGGTGGAAAAGAATTAAGCAATTGCTTCCTGCAGCCCCTCAATTTGAACCTGCACCTCCACAAGGAATTAAGCAATTGCTCGCTGCACCCCCTCAATTTGAACGTGCACCTCCACAATTTTTCAAAATAACCATTTTATCTTTCTTTAAAGTGATTTCTGGAAATTTTCTAAAACTATTTTTTCAGAATTTATGAAATACATTCTGAAACACTTTCTGTAATAGGATAATATTTTCGTAACAAGATTTTTAGAATAAAATTCTTGAGATACATAAAATATATTCTGAAGTACGTTTTTTGGAACAAACTTTCTGAAATGTATAAAATACTTTCCATAACAGCTTGTGTAAGGAAAGAGTTTTCCAGAATGAGATTTTTTTTTACAGTGGTGAGATGTGGTGAGAAAGAAGTGAATGGGGCAATTTGGTCATTTCATCCCATGATGTGGGTGCAGGTAAAAAATGGGAAGCGCAGGAAGTAATTGCCAAAACAATTATGATATAACGGGCTACCCATCAAGACAATCCGATATACAAGGCCCGATCCAATCCACTTAGAGTAGTGCCTAAATATCATGCATTCATATTCACACCACGTAATCTTACAAACAGCAAAAGATTGAACCCCAAAATTCACAGTTTAATGTGAAAAATCATGACAAAGAAAAACGCCAGAAATCAACCTTAATTTGTTAAAAGAAAGTATTCCTTGTGTATTATTTCATTCATAAGACCCGGTCGTATACTCTATTGTATCTCGTTTTCAGCGTAACGAAGTACTATAAATATTAGGAGGGGGTAAAGCGAAGTGAGAAAAAAGTGGTAAGTGGCACGTGGCATAACAAACTAATGTATGACCAGTCTGGGTCCAAGGAAAAGGTTCGAACGATTAAATGTCGCAGTTGAATGCTGAGTTTTGTTTGTTATGTCCTTTTTGAGTGATAATATATAACACATCCTTCTAATTTTATCAATACACTAAACACTACCTACGTGCCAAAAATGGATGACCCCAAACTACCCTCTCATAACTCATCCATCTCTCTCATTGCTAGGCTGGATCATTTGGAGTTCATTGTGAGCTTTTCACTCTTCTTATTTGTCACAATCACATCAATTTTCTCACATTTATTTATCCTTCTCTGCATCGGTTTTTCCTTATACATCTCTATTTATGGTTGTCTTGACAGATGAAATATTTAGAAAGAAAACAAAGATATGGCAGCAACGTCCCTGCTGACAAACCCAAACAGTCTTTGGATTTCTCCACCAAAGAGGATTTCTTTAAAGGCACTTTGTTCGATCGAGTTGCCTCTCTTGAACACAGACTTTTTAAGGTTGAACATTAAATTCGGTCTAGTTTTGCTGCCACCCATTTTCTCTAATAATTGCATTCACATTTTTAAGATTAACTTTCTTGCACTTTCTGTATATAAAAGAAATTATGATACATATAACTTTTAAAATAATTATCACAAAAAACAACAAACTTATTATCTATCTATGCTTATTTGTGAATCAACCATAGTATAAAAATTTCTTTACATTCTGTTCACGGACTATGTTTTTGTATTTTGGGAAAAAATGATATTTTATTCTTTCACTATCCATCAAATTATATATTTGATACTTTTTATCATAGCATTGGTATATATTATTATTATACCAATGGAGACCTTAAATGCATACTAAGTAGATATTTTCATCTAATATCATTTATATCTAAACTAAATTTTAGTTATATATTTTCAAAGGAATGAAATTAGTGTTCCTATTTTTGAAAATATACGACTATGTGAATTTTTTCACTGACGAAATTAATAGATAGAAACAAAACTCACAAATTTAAAAAAGTGAAGAAATATTTCCGAATTGAAAATGCATAAATTAAGCTAATAAAACAAATCATTTTCCATATATCTTGATTACTGATCTGCATACTTCCAGAGAGATAATCTTAGAAATAGGAAGCCCACAAGTGAGAATAAAGCACTTGCAAAAAAAGTTAATCATCTTAGAGAATCGATTTCAAGTAGCTCATGAAACAACTAATGCTTAAACTGCTAAATCCCCCATCTACATGTAGCTGGAGTATGCCTATGAAAATGACACCCTTTTACAAGCACCCACTACTGAGCAACAATATTTAACCACATATACCATATAGTCACACTCACTCCTATATTTGTGAGAATCATCACTATTTTGTGCACAGCACTGTCATTACATGAATTTAATTATTTTAAAGTGTAAACATATAATATCTACCAGGTAAGTTAATCCAATAATGTGTTCCTACAGCTTTACGTAGAGATTGATTCAAGTGCCAACTCTCTCCCTTTGACCCGTGATTCCACACAAACTTCTGGGGAGTTTTCGTCAAGCCAGGGATCCAAGACAGAAATATCTCACTCATGTCCAACTTTGAACATTATCTCAAATACTGAGAGAGGATTAGTGCCTATTAAGACAACTGAAATATCCCAGGTAAGAAAAAAAAAACCATTACTGAAATATAGCAGTTAATTATTTCCAATATATTGATTGTTGAAGAGTCAAATGTTTTACATTACTAGTGTTATACCCTGTAAATTTTTTATTAACTGCCACCATCCAATAGTCAATTAAACTAAATTTCATACACTTTTTTCTTCTTTGTGCTACAATCAGTGCTTGGAGTTGGGGTCCTAGATCATAATACTGTCATGTTATGACAAGAATAAAAAATACAATGGTAACCTCTAGATATGAGAAAAAAAAAATTAACATTATGTCTCTTTCATCCTTAAAAAATATACACATATTCAGTTAGATTAGAATACAAGGCACACCTAAAATGAAAATTTGTAAGGACCACATATTGTGCATCTGTTTGCTAAACAGTGTGTGTGTTCATACAGATAAAAGAAAGAAATCATGCGCATCACGAATTAATGGAGCTTCTAGAATGTTATTATTTTTCCTTTTTGGTTGTATCTAAATAAACTAAGCAGTAAAGTCCAAAGAGGTAGCAATTAGTTTATGATGGGAAAATGTAAATCAATTGCCTGCAACTTCATAGGCAATGTATAGCCTCTTTGTTTTATATTATTGTTACCTTGGCATTGGCAACAACTTAAGCAACATAGAAGCCATTTGCAAGGTGTTTCTGCTGGTTGCAGAATCCTATGCTGTTATTGGAATGAATATCAGAATCAATGTTTAACATGTATGTTGTTGCAGGAAAAATGTGAGAATGAGAAGCAACAAATTAGAAACTCGTGCCCTCCTAAGCAACAGGTGCAGGTGGTGAAGAACAGATCTAAGAAGAATGAAAAGAAATGCCAAGTTGAGAAGAAACGAGTATCTCCTGTTAGTTGGCCACATTTAAAACTACTAGGTTGCTGATCCTTATAACATTGGTTAGTTTCTTTTACTTTTTTTAGCCTACCATGAAATTAATAGACATTTGTGTCGTTGGCTTTGAATTTTCTGGTATATTACTTTATACTAGTAACAATAAAGTATGAGATTAGATTTGGTAGATATAGTCATAGTCACAGCATGGTGGGATAAATCTAGGAAAGTTTTTTTTAACAGAAATCAAAGATTAAAATAAAGAATTGGTGTCTTTTAATAGATTTTCTTTACTCATTTGATATTACACCAAAATTATATACTCAACGAAAAAAAATTATTTGGGACTTGTATCATTGTTAAAAAAAGTATAGTCACAGTGGCACTGGAGTACTTGGGAAATGAACCATCACAGTTTTTAAGGGACAGAAGGCCATGTGAAATCATGAACTGTAATAACACTACATTTGGTTCCAGATTCAGACAACCCAATATTTCTAATTATTTAAGTCGAATTATTGGAAAAGAGATGCCATCGATTTCATTGTTTGGACGGATCTAGAGTTTTTAAATGCGTATTTCATATAACATAACTAAACAAAGGATGTGTTTAGAGAATAAGCAACAGATTTGACATGCTAATGGTTTGTTTATTTTGCTAGTTAAAAATATTACATTATCACATGCCAAATTTTTTAGACATGTTGCAGTTAGCACTGATTCAAGTAAATTTGAGGAAATTCATATACATATATTTTTTAAGTGAGCCGTCAGAGCCAAAGAGAGTTTAATCAAAAAATAATTTGTTAAGGAGTTGGAATCAGATACACCCACTAATGAAAGGTCTAAAGAGAATCTCATGATCATGCCTTAACAATGGCATATACATACATATAAAAACTAAAAAAAAATGGAATATCTGGCATTGTGCTTATTACTTTTCATGGTATCAATTAAAAAGGAACATGGTGAACAGCAGGGCCTGCTATTACTTGCCGGCTAGGAGATCTTTTCATTACCACCGAATTTAAAAGGCTAAATACTTATTTGTGGTCATTATGATTCGTGAATCTTGCAATTTAAATGAAATGGATATTCTCGCGTTGAAATTTTAGAGAATTGCTAAATCGTACAAAAGAACACTTTAAATCAATGGTCCTTCATGATTTCTGTCAAATGCCTATTTTTTATACATTAAAATCTATTCTGAGAACATTTATATGTTGAGGAGAGGATTGAATTTTGATTTTATAGTAATAAATGTGACATAATTGTTATGTATGAGATAGTAACGGATTAGAGAAAATTGTGGTGAGCTGGAAAATCCGTGGAATGATGCAGACATCCATTTGAAACTTTTGAAAGAGGAAACCACGCAAGCTTCAAACTCTTTTTATCTTAAATTTTGAGCATGTTTTGAACAAATCTGTCTGGTTCAGATGACTTCATAATACAGCCACAGCAAAGTTTTTAGTGTAATTATCGCTAAGCAAAATAAAATTGTAAAAGCAGAGACTTCACTTCATAATAATGGAATCAAATGGTGGCTACAAGCAGACAGTTTCTAGTTGTGCAATGACCATCATCTTTAGACTTTAGCTATCTTTTGGATACCACCAACCAATGAAATTATTTCTCTGTCTACAAAGTTTTATTATTTTAACACCATTATTAATACAGACAACAATCATAATCCTGAGCTTCATCAATTCATCCAATAATATATTCCCTTAATGATTTCACCTTTTTATTTTCCCATTAAATATTATCATCAGATTCTTCTAGAATTGTGCTGTAGCACATTAATCTAATTGCTTTCACATAACCCCGGAGTTTGAAAACAACTACATTAATGCCTCTATTTATTGGTCAACTTCATTTCACTTTGATTTTGAATGCATGAAATATTCAAATCCATTATTATAGCTACTACTTAATTTTATCAGTTTTTGGTATGTCACATCCGATTATTATACTTGAGTGATGTTATACATCACCCTTTCACATACGCAACAGAAATAAGAAGAGAAGGCATAAAGATATGTGATGAAGTAGGTGATATAATGCAAAGAGATAAAAGAAAAACAAATAGATGAGATGATATGTTGAAATTATTGTATGAATAATAGTTATTATTGATGTTAGAGAAGTGGATCCATGGATGTAAACACATAAATGGTTGGAGAGGTGGTTAGCTTCTGCAAGTTGCTGTTGACATAACGCAACACTGTGTGGATTTGAAGCCTCAAGCATGTTGGCTAGGTCTTGTGGGCCATTTACAAATCCCTAGGGACGAAATACAATTAATTATTCGACTAAACAAAATATTATTATTTCCTATACAGTTATACCTAGCTATTTTATTTGGTGAGTTCCTCACGAATTATTCTTCCATCTACGTCTCAAGCTTTCTTTCTTTTCAAGTTGGGGAGATTTCTCTTTCATCAAATCTTATAGCCACCATTTCAACTAGAAGGCATTATGCACAAGATAGTGATTAATCCACTCCACGCAAATCACTCAATATGAACCTGTTAGGGTGAGATACATTGATTCAAGATTATAAACGAATAATCGTGATATACGTCGTAGCAAAATTTAAATGGTATTTGATCTACTAAACTATTTCAATGGATTTAAGATTAAAATATTAATACTATTTTTGTAAACCTTATTTTTTAATCTTTAATTAGAAAATTTGTTTCGATATATCTAATAGTCTCATATTATTTAAAAATAAAAATTATAAATCTATTTATATATTTTTTTTTTCTTAATTTTTTAATGTCTCTTTTATAAAAGTGCAATTCAGCCCTGAATTATACAAAGCTGATAATGCTTCACTGAGACAATAAATTTAAATGTA
>Ga0209700_100724_pt1 | contig 65473 bp, 28 predicted proteins | sample SiratroredBW_FD_187528 | JGI IMG/M metagenome (GOLD analysis project Ga0209700, IMG submission 187528) | Root nodule microbial communities of legume samples collected from California, USA - Siratro red BW (SPAdes) (version 2) | ecosystem: Host-associated > Plants > Roots > Nodule | place: USA... | reverse complement strand
TTTATTTTATTATTTAAAAAAATAATATTAATTATTTTTAAAATTTTATATATTTATTTAATTTAATTATGTTATATGTATCATAACATAAAATTGAATAGAAATATTATATATATATATATATAATTGAATAAAAATATTATAAATAAATAAATATATATATATATATATATTATGATGTAAAAATTAATAAGAGCAATATGGAAAATCTTATAAATATTTTATTAAGATACAAAAATTTGTTCTTTCATATCAAAAAAAAAAATTTATCAACGCTTAGAAGAAAACAGAGTCAATATTTTCCTAAAGAATAGAACAAATATTAATAAAATAGATAAAGGTGAACTTGCACACTTAAAATTTTAATTATAAAAATATTTTTGACATCAATCTTAATTATATTTAAAGTTTATTTTTAATAATATCAGTTATAGAAAAAAGATTTTTCTTATCACAACAAAATTAATTTCATGACCCACCACACTCCCTTGTTCAAACCTTGCAATCCACATCATTAATGTAAATTTTAATTTTTATCTAAAAAAATATTAATTAGATGTATCAACACTTAGAAATGAACAGAGTCAATATCTTACTAAAAGAAGAATATAACAAATATTAATAAAACAGAGAAAGGTGAACTTGCACCACATCATTAATGTAAATTTTAATTTTGATCTAAAAAAATATTAATTAGATGTATCAACACTTAAAAATGAACAGAGTCAATATTTTCCTAAAAGAAGAAGATAACAAATATTAATAAAACAGAGAAAGGTGAACTTGCACACTTAAAATTTTAATTATAAAAATATTGTTGGCATCATTTTAAGTTAAATTTAAAGTTTAATTTTAATAATACATTTTTTTATCAGCAATTACCATATATAATGAAATTAACTTTTATAGAAAAAAAAAAACATTTCTCTTATCACTACAAAATTAAGTTCAGTACTCAAACCTTCTTATCCATGTCATTGAAGTAAAATCTAATTTTCATTTAAAAATAATATTAATTAGATAAAAGAATAATAATATTTGTGTCACCTTTTATTTTATAATACTACAAAAATATTATTATATAAAAGATTGAACACAGACGTACAAAGATTTGTATTTATTGTAATCATAATTTATATATCTTTGCTGTATAAAAATTATTTTGATTCAACTAGTGTGTACATAATTTGTTCCTATAGAAGTAATGACACTCAAAAATAAATATATTCTGCAACAACCTTAAGTCTATTTTTGTATCATTATAATTATTTTAAATCATGTTTAGAAGACTAACAGCCTTATGAGATTATGTAGCATGCCATAACCGCATTGGTCAGTCCCACCATTTACTTAAACTACTAATATTTTTTTTTTTAATAAAGTAAATGATACCTTTGAAAAAAACTGACAGGATAAAACAAATAACATTAAATATGGATAAAAAAGTTAATATAAATATGCATTATTTTTAAAAATAAAAAAAAATGAAAAAGAACATGTAATATATAAATTAATTACAAATTAATATAAGAAATTTAACAGTTGTAATAATAATATATATATTTATAATATTTAATAAATACTACTGGAAACATGAGAAAGTGTGTGTAATTAATATATAATGAAAATATAATTAAAAAATAATTATAATAATAATTAGTAAGATAAAAAAATTACTATATAAAAACATCTACCTAAAAATCATAAAAATATATTAATTTTTTTTAATGTAATAGTTATATGATGAAAACCCTTGCAGCTTTTCAAGAAAATAATTAAAAAAAACAGTAACAAAATTTGGTAAAACAAATTAGGAAGGGAACTGCTATTAATTATTATAGATATCAACTTAATACTTAGTTATATATGTAAATAATATGTGAATAAAAGTTGAAGATCTTCAAGATCTGGGTATATTGTTACACAAGTTGGTATAATTATTGTGTCTTCAACTCTTTGCTTGGATGACTTCCTTCAATTATTGGCGGCCCCACCATTTCCCTAATCACTGACGCAAGTCCATACCAGGAAACATTGAACTGCACCCGGTTTGGGTTTTCATGCTCTGCGGTCAAAGCCACGCAGGAAAAGAAAACGAGACTATACTAATTTTAAATCCCTCTTTTGACGTCACTCATTAATTTATGCATAAATTTTGATACCAGAAATTATGAGGGAAAGAGAAAACAGTGGACTAATATGTTATATGCGGCATATCGAGGTTGTTGCCACTGTTCCTTTCCATTGTGGGTATCCAAATTGTTTTTGATGACTGCAAGATCGGTGCGTATACACGTTGCAGCACTGCAGATATAAATTTGTAAGAAGGATAGTGGCTATGGAGGGTGGCAATGCAGTCATCACCATGCATTGGCCAAAAAACAATTTCATGTGTCTTGTAATTCTCAACACTATCCATTACAGTAATTTTAATTGGTTCATACATTAATCTCTCAGTAATTTTTTTTTTCAATTATCAATAAATAATGTGTGTTTTGTATCCTATAAGAAAATTTGGATGGATTGACTTTTGTTGACAAGAACATTATATTAGAAAAGTAGTACTTAAAAGAGAAAGTCATTATTAAAAAATTAAAGTTTAGATGGAGAAGGCAACCTAGTTAGAACAAGCAACTGTCTTAAAAAAATCAGTTATTACCTGAAACTGAAACAAGTAGCTGAATATATATAGAAAGAAAATTAATATAGAAAAGCAGCTTTAATAAAGAAAAATAATGTTTGAGAAACAAGTTTAAAAGTTTTGGTGAAGTTTGGGCCACATATAATCAATGTCTGTTGTGTGACCACTTGATAAGTTGAGAAGCTAAGTGCTAACTTTCGATTCGCTTATACATACAGAATCACGATCTTTCACTCACTCCAAAGGACGCGTGCGAAACGCAGCCCCACATTCTCATCACACGAGCACAAAAATATCTTTATAGGATTTCTTCTACCGAGGACATACTATGTTATTTTTTTATTTTTTTTTTGTCTTTTCTAAAAATTTTCACTCAAAATTACTGTTTTCTAATGTTTTATTAAGTTAATTCAAGGTTCTCTTCCACACATTTTTTTTCTTCGTATCACCAATTATTTCAATTTATTCATTCATATAAATATTAATCTAGTTCTTAATGTTACAATTATAGTTTTTGTGAATTTTTCAAATAAAAAACAAATATAATTTTTTCACAACATAAATTATTTCAGCAGTATAAAAGTATAAAATATCTAATTAATATGATAGATAGTTGATAGTGTTATATTTTAATAATAAATTTGTCACAATTCAAAGTAACATAAAGCTTTTATTTAGTTGAGGACATGTTAGAAAAGAAAAGTAAAATACTTTATTAAAAGATAAGAATAATCTATCTATTTGACCGACTTTCTAACCTTCAATGTTATAAGTTAAATAGAACTTTTGCAATTGAATTTAAAATTAAAAAAAAATATTTTTCAAAGTTCAGTAATTAGTTTATTAGGCAACTTATAAATGTAACTTACATAAGTCATTTATATTTTTAAGTTTTTCTTTAATTATTATGTCATTTTTTTACTTTCATTAAATACAAATAGTGTCTTATTTATGGAATCAAGAAACAAATTAATAGGTCTAAAATTAAGTCCATACTTATTATGAATTAATTTAAGAAAATCTTTTTTATTTTTTATTTAAAGAACAGGAGGTAATAGATAAAGAACCTTTTTTCAGAAATAAGTAAAAAAAAAATAACAAAATTGTCCTATTTTAAAAATGCAAAAAAAAGGAAGTATATATACTTGTGTTTAAATAATTCAGAAATATCATATTAAGCAATGTCTAATTAATTAAAGATTTCATTAATTAATTAGCTCGGTAAAATATTCCTCCACCATAACACATGGCTACTAATTCATAACTTATTTTGACTAAAAAGAATTGAAATTAGACATGGACAAGATTTCATATATAATCATTTTATATTTCATATGTATATATAGACTTATATATACTTATTTTGTTATTAGACCAAATGAATTTTGTTGTCATAATATAATTATTAGTATTTTTATTATAATTATCATTGTAATTATAATTTATATGATTAAAATAATAATATTAATATTAATAATATTAACATTAATAATAATAATATTAACTTTAAAAACAATAATGTTAATAATAATAAATTAGTAATAATATTATTAATAATTATTATATGCTAAGGTTTTAAATCACTCTTTACTAGTTCAAATAGATATTGTTCTATTTATTGGGAACCCTAGTCTTTTAGAAAATTATTATTTCTAAACAACTGTATTTAAATATTAAATATTAACTAGTGAATGAGTAATCGAACTGAATATTCAAGTATCAAATATTAACTTGACCTTCAAGTTCATAATATTATATAAATATGGAATTGGTTATAATAATCATAACAAATTATTATTATTATTATTCCGTCCATAAAGTTATTGGGTTACACAAATAGGGTTAACATTTAAATAAATAGTTAAATAGCCTACACTGCTTGACTCATCTTTACATCAAAATATTATATTTTGACTGCTTCTTCCTGCACCTCTAAACGTTTCTTGAGACACCTTTAAATTTCTAAAAGATGTCCAAAGTGTTCCTAAATTATTGTTTACAGACGAAATTGTCCCTTAAAACCCTAAAGTCTCATTATAATCTTCCAACTCACCTCCAATGCTCTGTTGTCACCTCCAGCGCACCTCTACTTATTTCGTTTATTATTGTCGTCGTCAGTTTGCTTCCATCGACCACCAATTGTCAGTTTGCTTCCGTCGACCACCATTGCCTGCACGCTTATCAACCATTTGAGGTAAGGATGCTTTATTGAACGTTTTGTGGTTGATTTGGGTGGTTTTTACGATTTAAGGGTGTTATGTGGTTTTTGATTTTCGTTAACAATGAGTTCCATAATGGGTTGTTCTATACCTATTTTTTGGATCCGGATGACAGTTCCGAAATAGTCCATTCCAAAACTATTTTTCCGTTGACAATAAGTTGCGAATCGAATGACACTTCTGGAATAACCCATTCCACAAATGTTCTACGGTGCCACCACTGCACTGCCGATGCTCTGTCGATGCTCAACCACCCCTCCGCCGTCGATGACACACACCATCATTCAAAGCCCCTAATGTCAGAGAACACAGTTGCAACTGTCCATTTTCACTATATCTCCTTCTACTATTCCATTGCTTTAACGTATATAAAGATATAACTGTCTTTAGAATAGTTTAAGAATTTTCTTAAAATTTGGAGGTACATGAAGAAACTTTAAAGGTGCGGGAAGAAGCATCTTATACTCTGCCTTCCCTTTTTACTATGTCCACCTCTTATGCCTAGGAGAGGAAAATAACAATAATAATATTAATATTAATAATAACTATACCTCAAAGAATCCCTTTAAAAGCTCAATTCAATATTATAATAATGTTCATATATTTGGTGGACTCCACCTTAAATAAGAAAAAAAGGAAGTAAAAGAAAAATAAAGTAACAAACAAATAATTAAAAAATAAAATATCACAATAAAAGTAAATATGAAAGAACTAAAATAAACAAAAAATTGTTAATAATACGAGTAGTAAAACAACAAGTACGAATCACTAAAGCCAATGTTTAAATAAACAAACGCTTTTACTGTTAAATCCAAATATAAAGTATATTATTATAATATGTGTTTAAAGTTAACCAACATAAGAAAAGTTTACAGAGTGAGGAATTTTCTCCATCAATATATTATAATTCAACTATAGTTTTCCAGAAGATAAAAAATCTCAAAATATAATTAATACGGTACAGCCAATCAATAGATTAACTATTTATTTATTTATTGTATCGTATTCTTTTGATGGTAGCTCAATTTGGAACAAACGACAATTCACTAAATCTGTAAAATGAACATTTCTTTCAATTTATATATACTACGAGTTATCATAATTTTGGGTGGATTTCTAAAGGTGCATGTATAAAATTAGGTATTTATCTTAGTGTTATGAAGGAGATTCTTGAGTATGATAGTATTTTAGCATTTCTCTTCAGAGAAAACCAACAGCGTAAAATGGTTAGAGATGAAATGTATTATTACGTAGCATGACAAACAAAAAGGAGACGACACTGCGCAGAACTTTTCAATATGCGGAAAACATTGATTTGGAAGAAGATAATCATATTCGGACGGCATTGTACAAATATTTTGTAACTTATTGAAAATGCTGACATTGATCAGCTCTGTGGGATGTAACACCAAACTTCAATACATTAAACAATTTAAGAAATAGACAAAAGCAGAGTCGACATGGTATCACAATGGTATGGGATCTTTTATCACCACTCAATTTTAAATTCAATTAATATATAAATTTATACATGTGATATTTATAAGCATCAAAAGCTTATGCCATGAAAGGTGCAATTTCCTAATAATTGAAGGGTAACTATTTCACCAACCCAATTGCCTATAAGTCACCAACAAAAGTTAAAACAACTAACCGACTTGTCGTACACTTTTGAATATTCCTACTAATGCTAAGATGTGTGTGTTTCACGTTGCGGTAAGAAAAACAGGTTTAATTGTAGAAACAGCATCGAAAATTTTATATTAATAAAACAAAACGTTTTTCTATTTAATTTTTATTTTGTTATTAAAGGACTATAAGTGGTAATTTTGATCTGACTGGGAAGTGGTTGGAGAGGTACGATGTGGAAGAATCTGTGAAAGGACATCATAAGAAAAAAGGTACTTTTGCTTGACTGAAAAAGGAAAATAAAAAAGGGAAAAATATAAAGTTGACTTGGAGTGTTATGGTGGAAGATTGAGCAGCATTTGGGAAAGGCAAAGGTTAGGGTTGCAACATAGGGTGATAAGCAGTGAAGGATTGCAGTGGTGTTTGTTTGGTAGATGTGATAGGAAGAAGATGGTGGATGGGATAATTAAGAGTGATAAAAAGGAAAAGGAAGATATTTGTGTGGGAGAGGCAATGATCGCAACTGGTCACAAAAAGTGAGGTTGGTACTTAGTCCCAAAAGAACCTGTCAGTTCAAACTTTTTCATTTCTTTTCAAATTCTGCATGTGCTTCTCACACCTACTCATTATACTCAACACATGGGGTCTGGTTAGACTCAGGGAGAATGAAAAAAAGTATATTAAGAAAACCATGCATAGAAAATTTATATTATATTGAATTGATCTCATAAAATAAATTTAATTCTATATTGATATATTGTAGAAGAAATTCTACTTAATAGTGTAAGTGAGAGTTGTAGAGATTGTTCTTGAGAAGATAATTTCAAATTAAAAACAAACAAATCTTGCTAGCTTTCTCTCATGTCACATTCATACTCCTAAGAACAGTGTTTTGATGTAAAAATTCGTTTAAGTATTAACGTCTTAAAATCGAAGTTTCAATAACTGTTAATCATTTAAGCACAAAACATTTATCTACCTAATAAGCATAATTCAACAATTTTCATAATCCTAAAATATACTTAAAAATGAAGTTACATTTTTTTAGATCGTTTTAATTGAATCGTGATACCTTAATCCACAACATCCTAAACATATCCTTTTACTTTTTCTTTTTAATATTTTCCTTTCCTAAATATACCTCTTCCTCAAAATTTAATTTAGAGTCCTATTATAACTATTTTAATAAACTGATCTCACAAAGTAAATTTTGGAGCTTCTCATAATTTTTTTATAGTTGTTTAAAATTATCAAATTTAATTGAATGAAGGTAAAATTTCATTATCACAAATTAATTTCATACAGTCGACAAAAAAATAGATATCAATTACATCTTGGAGTTACTCGTGGCTTAAAATATAACTCAAATAATTTAAAAATCAATTTAATCATCAAAATCTTGTTGACTGTATAAAATATAATTGTCACAGTTCAACTATGAGATAAAAGATAACAAATCTAAATTGTTGTATAAATATTATTTCAACGTAACAATTTAAATAGAACCATAGAGAGTAGCATTTGAATTGATATTTACTTTTTATATTTTTAATTCTTATTATTGTTTATGGACTTCAACCTTAGCTCATCATTTAGAAATAAATATCTTTTCTCGACAGAGTTCTTTTTCAACAAATTCAACAACTTGTTTTATGAAATTTAAGACTCTGCATTTTCACCAACTTTATCAAATAGTCAAATTTTAGTAAGAATCTTTTCCACTACTGTAAGTTCACAGTAAAACTTCTTAAATCACACAAATTAATGGTTATAATTAATGGTTTTGATAAAAACTCAAAGATTGTCAACTTTATTAACCAACAAGATAGATGGATCCTCATTTGTTAATAATAATTAGTCATAAAGCTAATATATAAGAGTTGTAAATAGGCTAAAGATGCAGAAAAATATTTAACATATGCAAATCTTAAACAACAAAGAAAGTACTAAAAAAATCATAAGTGAACTCAAAGTCGAATGAAAAATGTTATCAAGCTAAGTTATAAATCTTTCAAGAATATCAAGAAAACTTAGTTAAAAAATAATAAAAGAAGTGCATCAACCAATTAACAATTGTGATAATGCATAATTAACTCATAGAGATACTTTTCTAACTAAAATTTGACACACAATTCATATTGTTGAACACACCTTAAAACAAAAGGTGAAAGAGAAGGAATTCCAACATTTAGAGATAATAACAAATTCCCATGCACTTTTAGAACTAGAAACTCATCATTTTCACTAAACAATTTCCAAACATGATTTACATGAGGACAAAAAATATAATTCTTTTAGGGAGAATATCATGAATATACCGTTCATTTATATTGAAAACCTTCGACCATTAAAAGGTACAAATAAGTCATAATGAGCATATTAGAGTATATAAAACACAACTCAATTCTTATATCAACAATAGTGTAATTTGCGCAAAGTTTTTTCTACCATTTTCAAAGGAACAATCCTACAATGATATTATAACTCGATTGACTCATTTTACAACAAAGTTCAAAGTTTGTTTCATAGCTAAATAGTCCCACTTGCAACCTTTTTGGTGTTGAAAAACCTTAAGCATGAGAGTTTTAAACTACTTTACAAATTTGTGAACTAATTTTTCAAGGTGTTTCTCTCTATATATGATGTAACATCTCTCATTTTAAATAATTATATTAGTTAATTTATTCTTATTTTAAAATAAGAATTAGATTTTTTTAATTATTACGATTAAATTTTCATTTAAAAAATATTTTGTATTCTCTAACATTAAAAAATAAATCAAGTAGTTTTTAAAAAAACATCATGACTAAATAAAATGAAAATATTAAAAAATAAATAATAATATATATATATATATATATATATATATGTTAATTACAAATATTATGAATATAATATATTTGTAAATATTTTAAAAATTATATTAATTATGATTATTTAAAAAGAAAATAATAATAATATTAAAAAAAATTAAAATTAAAAAAGATCAATTATTATTAATTAAAATATAAAACTTATTTTAAAAAATAATTATTTAAATAAAAGTGTCTAAGGAATAAAAAATAAAAAGAAAAATAAATAAACAGATAAGATTACATTCAATAAATTTAATTATTATTTAAAAAAAATAAAAAAAAATAAATCTATGTGTAGATAAAGGCATGAAAAAGAAAAAAAAGAAAAAGAGTTAGAGATAAAAAGTAGAAAATGAAGAGAAAGAGAGAAGAGAGAAGGAAGAGATACAAATAAAAGAGTGAAAATAAACAAGAAAAAAAAGAAGGAAAGAGACAATAAACAAGGAAAAAGAAAAAAAGGAAATAAAAAGGAAAATTAAAACAAGAAAAATCTTCAACTTTCTAAAAATATTTGTATTTTTATTTTTAGTATATCTCTCTATTTAAAAGTAAGAAAAAATTAGATTAAACTAATCAAGATCACATTTTATATAGTGAAATTGTTCAATTTAAGAACTGACACTGTTCCGAATTTAAATTGCAAGTGTGATCCTAAGATACTGAAATGAGAAAAATAAACAAACAAAATAGCATAAGCTGTGTGAGCGACAATTTTTTTTAGTGACTCACACTCTCACATTTAATGTACTACAGAATATGTTTAACTACCGAACTGACAAATTATAATAGAAAAAATTAAATTTATCCCAGTTATTAAATTATTGAGTTTTTAAACATGATACCATATGTTTAATTCCTCGTGTACAAAGTCATAAAGTTTATGTATGTATGTGATAACATCTTGAGTAGATTTGAATGTAATCTTTTATTAATAGTTATACATACAATTTTATGATATAATTATATAATATTTAATGTTATTTAATCAATGTAAAGTAATTATAATACAAAATTATTATTTACCCCTTCTAATAAAAACATGAAATCTTTTATTCTTTTTATTTTTTTTAAAGTTTAATTTTGCATATTAATATGTAACTAGATTCAATTTATAGTCCAGATTTTGTTTTTCAGTGAATATGAAACAATTTAAATTAACAAAAATTGATCGTAGTTTTATTTTGCAACTCTTTAGTGCAGGAAAATAGTTATAGTTGCAATAATTCATGTTCAGTATTGGTTTTCGCATCTAAGTGTTATTTTTGTGTTTCGTTTTCATTTGTTTTTATTTCTTTAATTTGTATTTTTTTTTTATAAACTTATATTGGTTCTACAAAATAAAATACAAAAGTGTAATGGAACTTCCAAATCTTTTTTCTAATGACAAAATTTCTAATTATGTAATGGTCCTACTTTTTTTAATTTATCTTCTGTTGCTTATCATTTTTATTTATTTTTTTATTTTATTTTCAGTTATATATTTATTTTATTTTTAATTACACACTAGTTATTTTACTTATTTTATTTTTAGTTACACATTAATTTTATTTATTTTATTTTTAATTACATACGTTTTATTTATTTTACTTATTTTATCTCAAATTATGTATTAATTTTATTTATTTTATCTAGTTACTGATTTTAAGTAGATATCTAAAAAATTTTCTCTACATTATTTTTTAACATGTAAGGCCTGTCACAGAAGAAAATCACTCACTCTTAAATAAAAATATACTAAAATGAGAAAAATAGAGAACGTTCCAACTTTATCAGCCAATCGAAAACTTTTCGGATGTTTCACAAATCATGATAAATATCTAATATTGTCTTTTTTTAATAGACAACATCTATTGAAGATTAAAATTCAAGGATTGGGATTTATTCTAGTTTAGTAGTTCATAAATCCTCATATCAAATAACAATAATTGTATTAGAAAAAACAATGGAAGTCTATTAAAAGTGTCACTTCAATAATTAGTTGCCGAAGTAATGACGAAATATTATCTTACTAATTTCTAAAATTATTAATGATCTCATAAAAATAACGATTGAAATAAAAAAAAAATTATTCACTAGTTTAGAATTTTGAACTTTATGACTTACGTTCATGTCCATTTCCAAAATACCTATAAACATGACATGAATGATTTAAAGATAAGTTTTATTAACAGAAACAATCATGAATAATACTATCCACACAATATTAACAATTCAACTATGAGATAAATTATAACATACATGAATTAATATAAAAAAATATTAAATAAATTAATTTTACTTTTGGAAGAGTCATCATTCTATCAGTATTAGTAAAGAGTCTGTTAACATCAATTTAGCATAAATATAGGGATCAACTTTTATTTATATCTTTGTTGGCTATTTTATTAGATTTATAGGTTAAATTGTACATTATATAAGGCTTTATCTCATGAATAATAAGTAGCAATTTTTACTTTCACTATTATGGTTTCAAGTTTACAGTGGTATCAGAGTTTTGAGTGAAGAGTGTGCAACAATAAAAGAGTAATCCATTGTTATAAAAATTTTTGTTCAACCTTCCATTCCTTGGTTTGATGGTCATTACGATCATTGGAGCTTGTTAGGAGAAAATTCCTAGGGTCAAAGGAATAGTGGCAAGTTGTTTCAGATGGAATACCCACTAGCACAAAGACGTGTAGACAACTGAGATAAAAGCCATAAAGTTAAAGGATCTCAAAGCAAAGAATTACTTGTTTCAAACAATTAATGGTGCAATTTTTTAGACAATTCTATGCAAGGACACTTCCAAATAGATTTGGGATTCCATGAAGAAAAAGTATCAAGGTTCTTTAACGGCAAGGAGACAGTAGCTTCAAACACTTTGTACAGAGTTTGAGACACTTCGAATGAAGTCCGGTGAACCAGTTACCAATTATTTCTCTCGAGTCATGACAATTGCCAACAAACGAGAATTTATGGAGTCAAGACAGAAGATGTTACCATAGATGAAAAGGTACTGCGTTTCATGACCCCGAAGTTGAAAAGAAGAGCAAACACTACTAACATCCACCAATGGTTAATCTTCTACATTGAATAAAACTACTTACAAGGGAAACAAAAGGTCAGTGAATGACAAAAATCAGCAATAACAACACCAATCAGAATACCAATTCAACAACTATCATGGAAGAGAAAGTGGAAGAGGTAAATTTGAATCATCCACTCACAAAGAAAACTCAGGAGATAAGTCTAATGTGAAATATTATCGATGCCACAGGTATGGACATTATAAATTCGAATGTCATACTAACCTACCCAAACCCAATGAAGAAAAATCACATTTGTAGAGAATGATGAGGAAGTTTCTCTCTTTAATAGTTTGTCATACAAAGGAGGAAACTAGTAAGAACATGTGGTATTTAGACACAGGATGCAGTAACCATACATGTGGTGACAAGACAACCTTCTCCACTTTAGGCGATGTGAAAGGGACGGGTAATCATTCACACCAGGGGAAATGTCATAAAACTATTTCTAATGTTCTTTTTGTCCTAAATTTAAAGACCAACTTGTTGAGCATTAGTCAGCTATAAGAGAAGGATTATAAGATCCTTATCAAAGATGGAGTATGTCATATACATGATGAAAAGTTGTGATTGATTGCTCAAGTCAAAATGACAACAAATAGGATGTTTCCTCTTTATCCCAAAAACATTATACAAACTTGCTTTGCAACACAATTAAAAGACTTATCATGACTTTAGTTTTTTTCGTTATGGTCACCTTAATTTTGGTGGACTAAAATCACTTCAACAGAAAAACATGGTTACAGGTCTTCCACATTTCACAGGTCCCTCAAATATTTGTGAAGATTGTACCATTAGCAAGCAACACCAAGTGTCATTCCCAAAAGGAAGAGTAAGGAGAGAAAGACAACATTTAGAGATTGTTTATTCTGACATTTGTGAGCCTATCAATCCTATCTTAAATGGAGGTAAATGTTATATCATCACTTAATTGATGTTTTTAGCATAAAAACATGGGCTTATTTCTTACAAGAAAAATCGAAAGCTTAATAGTTTTAAAAGCTATAAATCTATGGTGGAGAAAGAAGTTGGATGCTTAATTCAAGTGTTGCGTACCGATCATGGAGGTGAATATAATTCACATGAATTTGCATACTTTTGTGAACAATATGGCATCAAAAGATAGTTAACAGTTACATACACTCCATAACAAAATTGGTGTGTGTGAAAGGAAGAACCGAAAAATCATGAACACGGTGAGGAGTCTTTTGAAGAAAAGTGAAATTTCAAAAAAAATTTGGCTGGAGGCTATCAATTAGAGCATTCATATTTTAAATAGAATTCCAACTCTAGCAGTTCAAAATGTGACACTCGAAGAAGCTTTGAATGGTAGAAGACCAGATGTAAGTCATTTAAAAAATTTTGGTTGCATTGCCTATGCACAAATACCAAATGAGAAAAGGGAGAAGCTAGATGACAACGGAGAAAAATGTGTTTTTCTTGGTGTTAGTGATTGTTCAAAAGCTTAAAATTTGTATAATCCCAATACTAAGAAAATCATCATTAGCTAAGATGTAATCTTTGATGACGACATATTTTGGCAGTGGCGTGTATATAATGTTGATAATAATATTCCACCAGATTTCGATAAATAAGCCAAAAACAGGCAACAACTTGTGGAGATTCAAGATGAGCAAGCAATCATAAGAGAACTAAGGACACAAGGACTTAAAAGGAGACCGACATGGATGAGTGATTATGAGGTAACAGAAATTGATCAATCCGAAGATCTACTCATTCATTTTGCTCTCTATGCAGATTGTGATCTTGTAACTTATGAAGAGACAGTACAACATTCAAGATGGAGGAAAGTCATGGACAATAAAATTGTAGTAAAAAAAAAGAACGATACATGGGAGTTAACACGAAACTTCCAAAAGGAATGAAGACCATTAACGTTAAGTGGGTTTATAAAACAAAGTTGAAGGAGAATGGTGAAATTGATAAACACAAGGCTTGTTTAATTGTCAAAGGATACAAGCAAGAATTTGGCATTGACGATAAAAAAGTGTGTGCTCCTATCGCAAGGCATTATATAATCATATTAGTAATTGCATTAGCAGCTCAAAATTCGTTGTCTTTCTTCCAACTAGATGTCAAATAAGCTTTATTGCATGGAGAATTTAAAGAGCATGTATTTGTTATCCAACCTCTTGGTTATGTAAAAGTTGGTGAAGAGTATACAATATACAAGTTAAAGAAGGCTGCTTTATATGAACTAAAACAAGCCCCACGAGCTTGGTATAGTCGTATTGAAGCTTATTTTCTGAAGTCAGGTTTTTTTCAAGTGTCCTCATGAACATACGTTATTCATTAAGGCTGAAAAAAATGGGATGCTCATAGTGTATTTGTACGTAAATGACTTAATTTATATTTGAAAATGATAGGAGCATGTTTGATCAATTTAAAGAGTCTATGATGAGAGAATTTGATATGATAAATCTTGGAATTATGCATTATTTTCTTGACATAAAGGTTGTTTGATCTACTGCAAGTATCTTTATTTATCATAAAAATATATGTCTAAGAGCTCCTAAACAAGTTTCAAATGAAGGATTGCAATCTAGTTAGTACCCAATAGAAACAGGTATAAACCTTGTCAAAGATCCACAAGGAAAATGGGTTGATAACACATTTTATGAACAGATAGTGGGCAACTTAATATATCTATTTGAGACAAGACCAAATATCATGCATGTTGTAAGCCTCATTAGCCGATACATGGAATTCCCAAAGGAAATGCATCTCTCTGCTGCAAAACGAATCCTTAGATACTTGAAAGGCACAACTGGTTATGGATCATGTACATGAATGACGAGAAATCAAAATTATTTGGCTTTACAAATAGTGACTATGTTGGAGATTTAGATGATAGAAAAAAACACACCTTGACCATGTTTTCATGATGGGTTCTAGAGTTGTTTCATGGTCATCAAGAAAGCAACCAATTATGATTTTATCAAAAACAAAAGCAGAATTTGTAGCTGCAAGTTTATGTGACAAATTCTTGAAACACTACAGTTCAAGCAAGAGGGAGCTACAACAATTTATTATGATAACAGTTCAACAATAAAGTTGTCTAAAAACCAAATTTTACATGGCAGAAGCAAACATATTGACATTAGGTGCCTTTTTTTAGGAGATATTACAAACAATAGAACTATTGATCTTATGTACTACAAAAGCCAGGATCAAGTTGCTGATATATTTACAAAAACTCTCAAAATCAGTGTATTTCAGAAGCTTAGAGAGTTGCTTTGAGTATGCTAAAGGGATTCGTTTTAGTTCGATATTGTTGGAGATCTCACATCAACTAGAGATGAAGTCTTTCAATAGTTTATATATGGGTGCAAACCTCACCCTACAAGTCGATTTTGTAAGGTTGAGTTAGGCTTTGAGTTAGACACTTTAAAGCCTAACTCAACCTTACAAAATTAGCTTTTAAGGTGAGGTTTACACCCATATATAAACTATTGAAAGGCCTCATTTCCAATCAATGTGAGATCTCCGACAAATATTTTCAAAACTAATGTGTAGTCATTAGTTTATAAGAGGGAATGTCAGTTTTACTTTTGATTTTGAAAGAGTCAAGAGTTTGTTAACATCAGTAAAGAGTTTGTTAGCATAAAGATAGGGATCACTTTTTATTTAAATCTTAGTTGGCTATTTTGCAGCATTTATTGTTAAATTGTACAACCTATTTAAAGGTTTTATCTAATTAATAAGTAGTAATTTTCACTTTCACTGTTTTACGGTCTCAAGTTTACAAAAAATTATTTAAACATAATATGACTTGGGCAGAGTTTATACAGTATCATCTTCATCAGAAAATTAATATATGAATTTCTATTAACTTTATACTCTTATCATGGTTTTCAATTCTAGTGTTTAAGCATCATGCATAATTAGATCTCTTACTCACTCACATATTATCAAAAAGATTATTTTTGTAACGTGTTCAACAACTCATTTTTTTAAAATTTAAAAGATATATTGAACCTAGTTGTCTTGGATTAGTTTCCAACTTCAACATGTTTTTGTGCCAAAAGTCATGAAATTTTGACCGAAACTTTTTTAAGTTGTGTTAATAGAAATGATAATAAATGGACAGAAAGGAATGTAGGTATGTCTCAGGTACTAAACCAAGTCTACTTGCTTTTCAAATTTTCTAGCTCTAGTGGTTTCCAAGCTTTATAGAGTCATGAATTCTTCACCTGATGTTTTCATGGCCCTCTTTTATATCCAACAACCACAAATCGACTCAAAAAAAAAGATGTTCGGAAGTTTGGGGGCAAAACCAAGTCATTTTGGGTTGGTTCGCAAGTTTGGCAAATTTTTGTATCAAAAGTCATGAAATTTTGACCAAAACATTGTTGAGCTGTATTGATGCAAAACAACAACAAAATGACCGAAACTTATGTGAGGAATATTTGGGTGCAAAACTTAGTCATCTTGGGTTGGTTCCCAACTTCAGTAGGTTTTCGTGCCAAACATGATTGCAAGAAGAAAACTTACCGAGAAATTCAAAGAACTGGGAAAACTTAAAGAACAAGCAGAAATTGGCAAGACTTCAAGAAGTCCTCAAAATCACGTAAAGAACTGTGTGTGTGTGTGTGTGTGTGTGTGTGTGTGTGTGTGTGAAGTGTAAAGAGGACCAAGCTTAAAAAACGTTTGAATCACAACATTTTGCGCCAAATGCTTCACCTTCCCATAAATTAGGGCCATGTATACACCATGTCACTCAACCAAACGTTGCCACGTGTCCTTTATCTTAATACGTCATTCAACATGACAATCTAACAACGACTGAGACAAGTTGTAACTTCTCCACCATGCCTCAAAAGGTGAGAAGTTTTGGACTCTTCGTCATTACATGAAAACACCTTATTAATGCTTTGAAAAGGAGACTTTTCAAAAAAGGGAGAATATAAAGCTCGGCCCACACGAGCTATGCCCTCAAAGTTCAGCCACACGAGCTATGACCTCAAAGCTCAGTCCCACGAGCTATGACCTCAAAGCAGGGTCCCACGAGCTATGACCTCAAAGCTCGGTCCCACGAGCTATGACCTCAAAGCAGGGTCCCACGAGCTATGACCTCAAAGCTCGATCCCACAAGCTATGACCTCAAAGCTCGGTCCCACGAGCTAGATCCTCGACTTCCTCGACTTCATTCACAAGCTACTCCAACTCCACTTCATAAACTGAGAAGTTATGACTATGTATTGAAGTTCCACCCTATCTTGAAATCAGACAATGACACTACTAACCACAACTTTTAAGTTATGTACATATCTAACAAATGCACACCCTCAAAGTCAACTTAAGCTCACTCGTCAGTACCTAACTCATAGTTTGGGGGGCTTGTGTACTATCCATGCCCAAGAGATTCTAGGTAGTTTACCTACGACCGAGATATGCAGGTAACCAACTCAAACAGACTCGCATATCTCGGCTTCCACCTACATATAATCGTCGAGTTAGTTATTTTGGTTTTGGATTGAGTACCGCATCAACCTCCTTAGGCTCAACTGCATTATAAATATCATTTCACTCATCAGGAAGTACTCACTTTATCATTCACTACTCAAACTTAGGTCAAATCGACTCCAACTTATCTCGAAAAGATACTTACTCGAATTTGGATAAAAATATTTCCTAATTACTCAATTCATGAAGTTTTGTTGATTACCAATATAGATAAAAAAAGGTTTTTTTTTCTTTCAAGTACTGACCTTTTAAAATTTTATAAAATTTAAAAAAAAGACTGAAAAGTAATTATAACTTTCGGAGGAATATTTTTTTTACATTAAATAAATTCATTTTTGAAATTGAGGAATTGAAAAAATGTTTCGGTGTTAAAAAAAAAATGAGGGAAGTTTAATCCCGAATGTCATTTAGTTGGCCCGTTGAGCCAATCGGGTCGGAAATGACAGGGCCAACGTTAGGCCCAAGAGTGATTGGGTTAAGTATTAGCAGCAATTTTTGTGAGGAGTGAGAAGTGTAGAGAGAGAAAGAGAATGTCGTCGACGGTGCTGGAAGTGACGCGGGCGGCACACGAGGAGGTCGAGCGGTTGGAGCGGCTGATAGTGAAGGAGCTCCAGAATGAGCCTGGCACCAACAAGGAGCGTTTGTATCAGAGTCACCGTGTGCGAAACATGATTGATACCATTAGCTCCACCACTGAAAAGCTTGTACGCTTGCTTATTATTAGGTTTTTCCTTCTTTTTTCCATTTTCACATCGTGACCTAGCTTGCTTTTCTACGTTTCAGATTGGGATATATGAGGATAACGACAATGCGAGGAAGGACGAGATTGCTGCACTCGGAGGCCAAACTGCCTCTGGAATTAACGTTTTCAGTGCCTTCTATGATAGACTCAAGGAGGTCGGTTATTTCTTTTCCTTTTTGGTTTAAATTTGTTTTGTATTTGTCAATTTTTAGAAATTTAAGTGGTGAAGCATCGAAATTGTTTAGTGTTTAAATTTGTATCTGTGCAGGTTTATTATAGTAATTTTATGTGGAACTGGAGGGGGAATTGGGGATTTAATCTAGTTTGATTTTGTTGAAAAATAATTAACTGGATATGGTGAGCTAGGTCCTCGTAGTTATTTTACTTTTGTTACTGGTTTATCACTTTATGAATAACGGATTGGTTGTTCTGTGGTGTTGCAGATACGAGAGTATCATAGGAAGCACCCAGTTGCACGTGTTGTTGACGCCAACGATGATTATGAAACGGTTCTCAAAGAAGAACCTCAAATTGAGTTTAGTGGAGAGGTCTCTCTCTCTCACCCTCCCTCCTCCTTTGTGTTTTATATGGAAAAAAATAGAGAATGCTGTATCCTTTAGTGAAATTTAACTTGGCTTAGCATGTGGGACAACTAACAAGCTTGGGGATTCTTGATAATTTAATGAATAGCACTGGCAGCTCATGTGGATACTCTGGTTTATGTAATCTATTGTGTAGGATTGATCGTTTAAATAGTTTGTCGATAATTAGGAAAATTGTGAAGAGGTTACTGTCTGAGATTAAGTTTTGTTATTTTGAGACATTGAATATGCATGATGAAGTTTAACATATTCTACCGAGAGGAGAGGCATTCCACTTTCCTGTACTGATAATTTCTTCTCCTATAGCTTTTTCTGGGCAATGATCCTGTAAAAATTTTCTTTCAGGAAGCTCTTGGTCGATACTTAGACCTGCATGAATTATATTATCAGTATGTCAATTCTAAGTTTGGAGAGCCACTTGAGTATTCTGCATATCTTGATGTTTTCTCAGACACAAATAAGATTCCCCGCAAATTGAAAATGACCAGGTGAATGTATTCTCTATCGATCTAATTTGACAATCATTTGGCATTTATGTGCATCCTAGTTTTGTATGACATTTGTATTTGTATAGGCTTCTAATTTTTTGCTGTTTGATATCTCCAGACAGTACCGAGAATATATGGTGAATCTTTTGGAGTATTTGATATACTTTTTCCAGCGTACCGAACCCCTGCAAGATCTTGATCGAATTTTCTCAAAGGTTATTAATGTTCTTTGGTCTCCATTTTAAACTTGTAGCATTTTTAGCTCAATTTTGAGCATCACTATATGTATAGGTTTTTTCTTTTTAATTTTTTTCATCACATTATTACCAAAATGTGAGAATAGAAACTTCAGAAGTCTTTGTTGTGAATAATTTGCACACATAATTTCTGAAAATTTTGTTTCAGTTCAATCCAGTGATATTGTTGGTCTATCACCGTGTCCTGTAATATGTTTTGTGCCAATTATTTGTTTTGGCGAGGTATTTTTATTATAAGAACTGTTGTGGCACTTGTTGTAAATAAATGGTGAAAACTTGCTTTAGGTGGTTAGGGCATGTGTGGACAAGACATGTGGAAACCTGGTTAAGGATAGTAGTAGATTAGATGGAGGGTAACCTAATCTCAAGAGATAGATGAAGACCTTAAAAACTATAGGGAAAACTTCTAGGAAGGATAATCAGTAATTTGTCTATAGACATGATTTACATAAAAACACTATGGTGTCTTTTGTCTTATTAAGTGAAGAAAAGTTTGGCTGTTGTATTTATGAATCAATTTACACCTTTTTTCTTTCATGTTGTCCCACTTTCTATGCGTTCTTCAATGTTATATATTTTTTAAGTAAAGCAAGTTAACTTTTGAAAGGTTTTTATGATTTCAATATTATGTATTTTCTATACACAAATGCATGATTGGCCATTTGCTAAGTATGGACTTTTAAGTTTCAACAGTCATCTTCAGCAATTCCTGCTTCGTGTTTCAAATCTGTTCCTTTTTTTCTTGACTGGAGTAATATCAAATGATATTGCATAATGAAAAGGTTTGCATGTAATTTTTGAAATGGGGATTCCTTGTGCATTATTTTCATCTTCTCTTTATATGGGAGGGCGAATCTAATACAAATGTTGCAGGTAACGGCTGAATTTGAAGAAAATTGGGCTGCTGGAAAGGTACGGGGATGGGAAAATGACAATCAAGAGAATGGACATGTACCTGCTGAACATGCTACAATCGATCTTGATTATTATAGTACTGTTGAAGAGCTGATGGAAGTGGGTCCTGAAAGGTTAAAGGAGGTAAAATTGAGGACTCTGTATAATTGTGTGGGCACGCATTACATTAACAATGTAGCTTGGTCAATGCGAAAATTCACTATCAATTATCATAAAATTGATGAATTGATTACATCTTTTTCTGCTCTTTTTGATGTGATAGGCTCTGGCTGCATTGGGGCTTAAGACCGGTGGTACTATTCAGCAACGGGCTGAGAGGCTCTTCCTCACAAAGGTAATTTCTAACCCTACATGGTATTATATGGTATATATATATATATATATATATATATATATATATATGTGTGTGTGTGTGTGTGTGTGTGTGTGTATTTGTTTAAAGTAGCTTTGAAGCCCTGCCCATAAGCGATATATCTGTATAGTGAATCTGGCTTGAAAGCTTGATATAGCAATTTTTTTCTTTTTCATGCAGCACACACCTCTTGAAAAGTTGGAGAGGAAGCATTTTGCTAAGGGAACACGTAGTGTAGAAAAGAACAAGGTTGCTGCAGTTCCACAAGAAGATGGAAATTCTAAAGAAATTGCATTGATGGAAGCTAAAATGGAAAAACTGTGTGATTTGTTGGAGGAGGTTAGCTCATTTTGGTTTTTTTTCCTTTAGTTTACTTTCATTGAGGTCTTCTTTTCAGCATTCTGGATATGTATAATGATTGCATTCATCAAAATTTCTCCCTGGATGTATAATTTTTCTGATCTCTTCCACAGACAATTGCTCGAACAAAAGACAATGTTGTAAAGAAACAGGCCCTAACATACGAAGAAATGGAAGCAGAACGTGAGGAGGTTAGTCATTTAGTCAAAGCAATGTAATGATCCTTGAAAACATAGTGATTCATGCTACATTTATTTGAAAATAGTTTCTCAAATTACTTTTATTGATTCAGCATTGCAATAACCTAATTGTTGGAAGGCACCTTAATTGCAGCCGTGATGGTTGTATTTAGTCCCACATGAACTAGAGATATGACATAAGTCGAACTTATAAAGCCTGGTCAATTCTCACCTAATCTAGTTTTGTAGGACTGATTTAGGACCTATGTTAAAATTCTAAGATTAACATCTATGTTTTAGATGATATCTTTTTGTATCTTGGATATATCGCATGCATTTTTGTTTGCCTTGTAAGCATCTGGTCGTGTTTTTTTTTTTTTTTTTTTTATTTGAGAAACTAAAATCTAAAGAGGCAATAGTTGGGTAGATTCACAGTTATTCAAGAACTAACTGGATTCCACACGATCCCCAAGATGGCTTTTGTCCATTCTACTCATCAATAATAGTACTTTTGAATTATTCATCCCAAAATATAATTTGATTGGTATCCCACGAATAAGAAACTTTCTGTGTGTAAACTTGTGTGCAGTACCGGCTCCAGTATAACATTAAATCTTGTACTTGACTGTTTTAGAATGGAGTATGCTGTTATAGATTGCATCATCTATAGGCATTTTTATGAAAGGGTTAAAGAGAAAAGAGTGACCTGGCAGAAGTTAACATATGAAAAGAAATTATTTACTGGGGAAATTCTTGTATGTCACTTGCTAAAACCATTGCTGCCAAATTTTTTATTGAGAGGAGAAATTTCAAAAGAATTGACTGTTGGGTGCACAAAACATGATTTGTCTCTTCTTAGGTCATTGAAAATATTGGACAAATAAAAACTTTTGTTTTTTAAGTTTCACAGTCCCTGTTTACGAGAGAAAGAAGTTTTAGACTTTTTCCATATTCCATTTAGATGTTGGCCATTTACTTCTATTCCTTCTATGTTCGAAAAATGAGCTCATTTAATTGTTCGTTGTATTAAATAATCTTGATAGGAGGAGACACAAGAGGACACTGAAAGCGAAGATGACGAGCAGCAGATATATAATCCCCTAAAATTACCAATGGGGTGGGATGGAAAACCCATACCTTATTGGCTATATAAGCTACACGGTCTGGGTCAGGTATTATTTATTGCAATAGAATTTTAGAAACTCAAATCAATATTTTAAAAGAAATTATTGTTACATCTGCTACTAGTTGGTAGAATCATGTCACATTAGATAAATCTGTCTGTCTACTGGTTGAAAGGGTAGGGCTCAGTATTTTCTTATACATTTTACTAGCACAGTACTTTGATTATTAAATGAAGTGTAATATGTATTTCAGGAATTTAAGTGTGAGATATGTGGAAACTATAGTTATTGGGGGCGTCGGGCTTTTGAACGACATTTTAAAGAATGGCGCCATCAACATGGGATGCGGTGTCTTGGTATACCAAATACCAAGAATTTCAACGAAATTACATCAATTGAGGTAAGCATATATTTATTTGTTTCACTTCATTCCCTTCGAGCAGTCAGTCTGTAGCAAATTTCTTAAGCAAAATATGAATTACTTTCATCTTCTGTGTATACGAATGCACCATTATTTTACTGAGTCCTTCATGATTTCAAATTGAAATAGTGCAGTCCACGTCAACATTATATTTTTCTTCCATGGTCTATAACTAATTGAAAAATAACTTAATTAGCCACTGTGAAAATTTTTTTCGATATACTGTTTTGTACAGAATCCTAACCAGCGTCATAAGAGGTACTGTACTGGTCAATAAATCAAAAAGTTTCTTTTATGCGAAGTGGAATATCCAATGTTGCTAATGCACTCCTGCTATGATTTCCAATGAACTTTCTATTTATTCCTTAACGAATTCCTTCTGGGTACTTGTTAGTAAAACCCATTTAGTAATAAGTTTGAGATTTATAACTTTAAAAAAATTTCGTCCAAAATTATGAGTACATGGTTTGATTATTAATTAACACTGTAATATATTATTTAATTTCTCATAACACCTGAACATTTCAATAAGATTCCGTTTGTGAAAAATGATCAAGGCGATTTTAAGAAGGCATTTGTTTTTTAGAACTTTGTCCAGCAGCAGACATAATTGGCAAAATCTTATTTTGAGGGACTTGTGCAGTTTTTACTCCTGTTATGCTTATTGTATTTCACATCTTTTATGGTAATTTGGCGATGAAAAGTGCCTTGTGGTAAACAATTCCGTAGCTAAATATCTCTATTCACTAGCACTTCAGCTCTACGTTGGATTGCAAGGACAGAAAATAAAAAAAAAATTAAAAAAGTGAGGATTTATAGTGACTTACATGCTATCATACTCGGTTGCAGGAAGCAAAGGAACTTTGGAAGAAGATACAGCAAAGACAAGGAGTGAACAAGTGGCGCCCAGATTTAGAGGAAGAGTATGAAGACAAAGAAGGCAACATATATAATAAGAAGACATACACTGACTTACAGCGCCAGGGATTGATCTGAGAAAACAATTTTGAAGATTACTGTTTTCTAGTAGTTTCTCACTTGGTATGCTTGTGAAGTGGAAGCAATTTCTTTCCAGATTTGATGGGGAAATGGTTGCACAATATTGTGCACTACTAGGAAGAGTGGGGATAGTAGCGCAAAGAGCCATATTTTGTAGCTTTCTTTCTACTTTCCATGAAACAGTGTCCTTACACTATCGTGGCATGTATCTGTTAAAATCTTATATAATGGCTTACTCACATCGTATCACTCTCATGGATCTCATGGATAAACATGTTTATTTGTATTCTGAAAAAATCGTATGTATAACTTAACGTTTGCTTTGTGCTAGGATTGTCACGATGTGCAATAAAATTGTCATCACTTCCAGGGAGGAAGATCCTGTCGATAATAACAGAACTGAACTGTTGGAACTGTTTCAACGTTTTCGAATTACAAGAGTAGAAAATGAACATATGAAACTAAAGTGTTTGATTTGTAACTGAAGATGAGTTTGATTTTGTCTAAAGATGTGTTTGATTTGTGGGTGGCAACTTCCAAAACAATTCAACAGGGAATTAAGATGTGAGTAAGCGGTAAGATTGTTGCACACTTTATATGAACTGCGGGTACAAGAATTTCTAGAGGGGTCTTCTAGATGAGAAAGATGGTCTGGCTCTGGCACTACCAACTGAAGGTTTCTTTGTGTATATTCTTTGTTCGAACTTCTTCATGTTGGAGATTTCAGAGTTAGCATGCCATTCGAAATTTTATGAAGGTATCTCCTTCTCCGTTCACTAGTGTCGGCATTCTGCACTCCAACTCCATATCATGATGATATGAAATTTAACGTATAACATTATTTTTACTTTAATAAAATATCATTAGCTTTTATTTTTATAGCACAATATATATATATATATATATATATATATGCATAAATTAGTTAAGAACTAAACAAAATTTAAAGTATAAATCATTAAAGTAATTAATATTATTTTGAATTTTATAAATTTAACTAGAAATAAAGTCCTTTTAGAATTTTGGACACTTAAAATGAGAGGGAAAATATTTATTAAGAAAAGGTTTTAGACAAAAATCTAGACTATACATGATATTTGTTATCTTTTGTTTCTTTCTTTACACCCGTAAATACGAAAATTTCGACTTTGTTTTTTTTTATTTAAAGTTTTTCTAGATTTTATAATTTGGAAATTTACTGGATTTTGGAATTCAAAAGTAAAAGTGTTTCTGAAATTGTAGAATTCAGAAAAACTTCCAAATTTCATAATCTATGAAAAAAATTTCAGATTAGATTCAGAAGTCATGTGACCCTCTCATCTTTCTCATCTTCCGCTGCCCTCGTCTCCTTGCGGATTGATCTTCCAGAACCAACGAAAAATGTTACCCACTCAGGATTCAAAAACATTCCAACAAGTGTACACATCCCCAATGTTGGCCAAAAATTGGAGAAAAGAGGTCACATGGCTTTTAAATTTAACAATTCAAAATAATTTTTAGATTTTGAATTGTAAAATTTAAAAAATAATTTATAAATTATGTGACTTGGGAAACACTTTTAATTTCTGGTTTCTACAGTTTAAAAAGTGTTCAAGTTATAAAAATCTAAAAAAAAATTAAACAAAAGAGTAAAATGAAAATTGTCATATTTATAAATTATATAAGAAAATTATAAAAGGTGCATAAAAAATACTTAATTGGCAACGCTTTTTCTCATCATCCGTAGCTGGGATAAAGAAAATTAAAATATAAGAAAGAATTAAAAATGCTCAATTAAAACTTTGTGGAGAAATTAAGTTACACTAACGTATAAATAATATTAATTCATGAAAAAAATCTAATTTATTTTTGTTTTTCTTATAAATATTTGTTGAAAAATATATTCAAATAAAGGAGACCAGTACTTGATTAAATTTCGTTTAATAAATTTCTAACAAATATTTGTAAAAATAAAAATAAAAAATAAATTAATTTTATTTTTTCATGAAATAATTTATTGTTATCGTACTCTTATTCAATTTGGTTTGATATTTAAAAAGATTGAAGTAATAAAACAATATTGTGTAACTGAAGGCATACTTTCCTTGAGATGGATTGCGATCTCACATTTCAAACACAATTTAGATTAAAAAAAACAAGGAAAGAATAGTAAATTAATTAATGCTATTCAATAAAAGGGGGATGCAAATAATAACTCCCTCTGCAAGTAGTTTGTCATTGAAAATTGAATCCTCTTAAAATCTGGATCATTAGGCACCAAACCACAACCAAAGAGGAAATCATAACTGCTTTCAAGAAACTAGCATTTCAATTCCATCCGGACATGCATTCTCAATCTCGGAGGACTGTTAGAAAAAACAACCACTGTCTATGGATGCAGTAGGAGCAGAGCAGCCTGGTTTTCACCCTATCTCCGGGTAGATGTCGTCACCACCACAACTTATTACGAAGAAGACAACTTACAAATTAATTACATGGAAAACAAACTCTTCTCAAAATAAGTTGGACCTTATTAGATGGGAAATGTAAAAGAACATTTAGAAAAAAGTAAAAAAATAATATTAATTTTTTAGTTCGTAAGAAACATTACACATATTAAGAAACATTACATAAATTTTTAAATTTGTTTTACAAAGTATAGATATATAGAATAGAAGCTTAAAATTAAAAAAAAAAGTCAAAAATACTAAAAAAATAATAAAACATAGTAAACTATAAAATTTTAGATCTAGTGGTCATGACATTCATTATCCTATTTTTGTTAACTTTTATGTTTGAAACGTCTCGATCCAAATTCTATATCAAAAAGTTACGTTCAAAGTTTTTTCGTCTTAAATTTTGACAATTCAAAATTTATATAAATTTATACGAAATCTATATAACATAAGAAATCTTCAATCAAATATACATTAAAAGAAGTTGTTGTAAAAAATTTGGGTCAAAAACAAATTTCTAGTTATTTTTTATAAATTTTACAAAAATACTAACCTGTTGCAAAGAGAAGTGATGAGGAGGTAAAAGTGGAACCATACATTCACGCTCACGCATTAAGTAAAATCGTTGTTATATCACCCTTAATGACCTACAACGTCAACATAAAAACCAAGTTAAAAAAACAAATCACACACGTTAAAAATGTAAAACAAGGCAAAGTGGATGAAAGCTACCAACAAAGAAACCAAATGAAGAAGCAATGAGAACGCAAGCACCAGAAAGACTGAAGCGGCACGAGAGAAAGATAGATACCAAAAGCAGTGAAAGTGCTAGGTTAAAACACATATATTACATTAGTTGTTTAAAACAACCGATGTAATAAATCTGTGCCGAAATGTGTTTTCTAATTAGAGCATACAACACCACTTTCTACATCGGTTGGAGCTCAAAACCGATCTAGAAAGTCACTTTATTACATTGGTTGGAACAACAACCGATGTAATAAATGACGCGCATAATTGCCTTTTCAAAAAAAAATTATAGATTCTTTTTGCCTATTATCTACATCAGTTGTATTTAGCAACCAATGTAGAATGAGCCTTATTACATCATTTACCTCCTTAACCAATGTAATATGTACTCATTCATGTATAAACTTGTCATCGCGTTTTTGTTTATAACATTCCCTTTTAACTGAAGTTGTATTCTGTCGTAAAATTTCATTTTTCTAATAATGATGGAAACATTTCGGCAGAGTATCCGTAAGAGGACCTCAACTAGATTTCAAGGTGAAGATCTCATCAACAGAGTATCAATGGAAAGATATTGGTTGTGTTCTGAGGTGAAGACCTTATCGGCAAAGTATCGGTGGGAGGACCTCGATTGTGTTTCGAGGTGAAGATCACATCGGCAAAGTATCGACGTGAGGAACTTAGGTGTGTTTCGAGGTGAATACCACATCAACAAAGTATCAATATACCTAGATTGTGTTTCAAGATGAAAACCTTATTGGCAAAGTATCGATGTGAGGACTTCGGCTGTGTTTCAAGATAAAACCTTATCAGTAGAGTATTGATGGGAGAACCTCAATTTGTTGTGAGATGAAGACCGCATCGACAGAGTATCAATAGGAGAACCTCGACTGTGTTTCAAGGTGAAGACCTCATCGACAGAGTATCAATGTGAGATGTCGGCTATGTTTCAAAATCAAGACATCATCGACAAAGTATTAATAAAAAGAACCTCGACTAGGTTTTGAGGTGAATACCCTATCAATAGAATATCAGTTTTAGGCAATCAACCATAACCATCAAGGCATAGTAATCAACTCTAACCAGATATATTAAAACTTTTAATGGTTCTTTAAACTCTTTAAAATTGTTTCATAAATTTAAAAGCAAATAATACATAAATGATCCGTAACTTTTAAAAAAAAAATACTAAATTCTAATAAAAAACTAGTTAAAGTTATTATGCATCGTGTCAAACAATTCTCTAATAAAATATATCGCATCAATTTTCGAAATATACAAATCAAACAAAGAGACATATATAAAATATATATGTCTTACATCAAATATGGATGCCTTTAATATTAAAATTGTACAAGTCATGCATGCTAAATCTATATTGTAAATCTATATTATCAACATTTAACATATAAGTAAATTTTATTATGAATATCAAATGTGTATAAATTCTATGTTGAACGAAATTCAAAAAACCTTTTTCAACCTATTACATATTCCATTCAACTAAGGCACCATCCATCACGGTTTTAAAGGGTCAAGAATTGAAAAATCTAAATCTAAATGAAAGATATAAAATTGTGTAATTACATCATTTAAGCCTCTTCATCAATTTGGTTTTATACTATGAATCTTGTTAGACTTGAGTATCTTTAACCGAACACATCATATAACATGATATATAAAAACATCTTTTCTTCTTAAAAAAAATAATTTTATGATACTGTATCATAAAGATGGACCATTAAACGATATATTAATAACCTATAAAATTATTAAATAAAAACTAATTTCTTATATATACAATTCTTTAGTAACCAAAATATTGAATCTCATTCTTATTATTTAAATAATGAAAAGTTTGATATTTAATATTCAAATATGATTTATTAATTTAAAAAGAAAAATTATAAATAAAATAGTCAAAAGAAAAAAGTCAATTTCAATTGATGGTACCTTAAAAGTAATACACATTTTTGAATCAGAATATCTACAATAGGAAATCTTATTTTAGCTAACTATATTAATCTTGCAAATAACAACTACTTCCTTCTTAGCTTAAACAGCCAATCGATTATCTATAGTCTGCATATTATTTCATATCTTTTAAATATTTTCTTAGATTTATGTTCTTCCAATCAGTTTCAAACAACTATCTTTCACTCTTCGGCACTTCTCCTTTTCTATTCTTATTCAATAATTTCTTAATTAAACATAATTTTAATTATTTTCTTAATACTTAGATGTTACAATTTTATCAGCCTATTTTTTTCCAAAATGATTATTCAATTACAACTTAGTACATTCATTAAAACTCAAGCTAATAAAACTAGTTTCTAAGTCAGGGAGAATAAAAGCATCTGAAAACACAAGAACGAAAGAGCTAAAGCCTATACATTTATCGACTATTCAACTCATAATGTACGTGTAATTTTTTTTTTATTTTCTATTAATATTACTTAGTTAACATCTGAAAAACACCATTCAGACCACAGAAAGTCTTATTAACTATTGCTTGTTTATTATGAATTTAAAAATAAACATTAATAATGTAAATAGTATTATACAAAAGAAACGTTGTATTATTAACAAGATTTTTCTAATAAATAAAATAACATAAATAAAAATAAATTTACTTTTAGAATTGGTAAAATTAACTTTCGAATTAATTAATACTTATGATGATACTATAATTTAAACTTAAAATAAATATCACAGGCCAATAAGGAAAGTGATAAAACTGTAAACGAGAATAAGATACATCAAAATTTCAATTTTCAAAGTGTATGTAAATACCTCCCTACCTCTCCTAAGTAAAGAAAAATCTAAATTATTGTGTCCGACCTGTGTACTATAAGCAACAATAACAGTAATAATAATCCCTAGTTAAAGAGACAGTCATGATAAAACGAACTCAAATTATAACACGATCTGACGATTACTTAATCATATAATTTTTTTGGGTAAAATCAAATCTAATATTTGTCATGTTTTACAAAAACTTACAGAAATTTACTTTTTGTACAATTTATGTCATGCTACTGAACTCCTAAATTTAAATTTTTTGGAAAATTCTGTAGAACAGATTATATTAAATTGCACACAAATTAAGATCCAACATCCAAAAATATAAGTTAGGTTCAAGAATTAGACAATAATAACATTTATCATTTCTCCAATCTCATTGTATTTTGTATCCATTAAGAGATTATTATTAGGTTTCTTAAGTATGATTTCTAACATTATTATAGAATCAAGTAATTTAAAATATATAAAAATCTTAAATTATGACAATACAAAACTCTTTACTATTAACATCCTATTTAAACTCTTTTTATCCAACCATTGTAATACCAGTTTCACTTTCAACTCAATAAATTAAAAAAAAATTCAAAACAATTATACCAAAATGCCTAATAAACACGAGGAATGCTAATACAGCACACACACTAATGAAAACTTTATTCGAAGTAGAAAATTATTAAATTCTACAAAAAGATGTGCAAGTCATTAATAAAAACCAAAATCAATCATAATTTGCAGTTTTCAATAAATTTAAACCAATGATGTCCAAAAGTGTTAAAAACCTGTTCTGATAACCCTTCAGAGAATGCTAACAAAACATTCTTCTCAACATTATTCATGATTGAAGAAAATTCCATGAGAAGCCTCAATAATTAAAGAACAAAACGAAACGTGGGATTAAAAAGTATATTTAGTTAAACTCAGACTACAGCAAGTACAAATATGCATGGGAAGGAGTTTCAAAAAATATACTACAAGCATTTATAAAATAATTAGTGAAAAAGACCTTGAAGAAAGCCAGGTTTGATATAAGTCTGATGTGGAGAGAAAGAAAACCAATTGCATAGGCAAAAACATGAAACAGCCAAGGAAATCATGGAAGGAAATGTAGTTCCACTTCAAATCCATTTTGGAAAAACTTCATAAAAATAAAGTGAGTTTGCTATCTTAGTGTAGAAGAGCGTGTAGAAGAGCGTGCAACTTAAGACGACATATTACTGCAACGGCATGGATGAGAAGAAATGCTAAAGAGTAACAAACTGCGAGAAAACTCATGCACGGGGATTAGAAAAGCTCAATTTTAGGGAATATGAATGCTATTTCTTTTATTCTCGCTCAAAATGAAAGCAACAAAAAGAGAAGGAAATTAAAACCTGATGGATAAAAAGCAATGAAAGATATAGAAATTGTCTCAATGTGTACTTTCAGGAGAATGATGTATCCGGCTTAAAATTAGTGACTCAGACTCATTTGAACCAGGCATCAAAGCATCACAAGCTTTGGGAGACCCATCCTCAACAATTAAGGGATTAGGATTAACCTTTGTGTCACCAAAACCAAGCTTTTCATCTGCACAATTGGCAAAACCAGTAGTTTTGGCTTTGCAATCTATGTTATCACCCTCTCCGAGCAAAGTGGAGGCCAACTGAGCTTCATTTTTAGCTGCCAAGGAGTAATCCTCCTCTGCATCCCCTGAATCCACCATATCAGTAGTGATTTCGGGCTCTTTCTCTTGCAAACCTGCTACAGCCACTGCTTGGTCCACACGACCAGAAGATGGACTGGACATACCAGACTTATCATGATCCTGCTCTATTTGGCTGTAGGTTTGATTGATCTCTTCCAATTGCTCTTTTACAGGAGATACAGTTTCCACTTTGCCTGATTCTAATGTCAGCATTGGCACATCTTTTATCCCATTAAAAGCTGAGAGAGAAGCATGCCCATTCTCCAAACTAGGAATAGGAATCGGCTCATCCACTTGCATCTGGTTGGATACCACAATATTATCTACCTCCCCCTTGTTAGGCAGCTTCACCATGTGCTTCTTGTAGAGGTCCATGGCTATCTGAAAATTGGAGAAAATATCCACACATTAAGAATACAGAATTCAGTATTTAAGCATTCATAGAACATAACAAAATGGACAAGTTTGGGAAGATAAAGTTATAAACGCAAATGTTCATTATCATTACCAATAAATTACTACACCACTTAAGGGTTAGAGAAGAATATTATTAGAATTCTAAATATCAGCATTATTCACTAAAGATAATTTCTGTAACCATTAATGCAACTGACAGAGTAGATTTACCTGGAAGATAGAATTATCAATTTCTGGAAAAGGTGGACGCCTTGACAAGGTGGCAGCATATTTCTGGCGTGTTCTCCGACCATTCTGTCAATGCACAGGACAGAAAAAACTGATAGTCAGGGACCATTAGTTGCATTACTAATATTTAAATAAAGTCACTTCACTAGAAGGATAATAAAAAGTTGTTCTAAATCACTTTAATCTACATAGTAGGCATAAAAAAAGAAAAAAGCCTAGAAAAAATTCAATTACAATTTAAGTTCTAAAATTTTGGGAACAAGATGGGGAGCAAAAATGTTTTCTACGATACCTTCAATAATAATTCTGTACTGGCCATTGCATCAACTGAAGCACTTTTGTCAACATTCAGAACACACATACACTGGTCATACAACTCCGGCGATACTAAGTCCACCGAAATGTCAAGTTTGGAAAGGTAGAAACGGCTGAAAAGGGAAGTATCATCACTTGGGGTCAAAGTATCAGGCAACTTTTCAGGAAGGGTTGAGGACGAAGAGTGCAGCTGTTCTTCAGCTGGAGAACTGAGACTGGACAACTTCCTTTCAGGAGATTTCTCAACATGTTCATGTCGATTATGTTCATCCTGAGACATCTGACTTGTCAGATCAGTCAAACCATTATCAATCAGGGCAGGAACTGATTCATCTTTGCAGACCGGGGAAGGCAATTCCTTCTTTGAATCACAATTCTGCTCTTTCCAAGCATCTGAACCAGATTCCCATCCATGATTATTTGCTGAATGCCTATTCCTATCCCAATCAGAACTACCATACATGTGAGGATCATCTCTGAAAACACCATTACTACTATCCCATCCATGCAAATGAGCAGTTCCAGTACCATCCATCAAATTTGGCCACCCCAGTGGGCGCAGGTGACCTGGAAATCTATCAGCATCAGCAATATGGTAAGGAATGCCAGCGTGGTTAACTTCCATTGGAGGCCTAACACCAAAAAGAGGCTGAGATGTAAACTGTGGCACCATTGTTTGAAAACCTCCATGAGCAGGCCCAGGTGGGAATGGGACAAATCCATTTGGTACTGGTGAATTCCAGTTTGGAACTGCCCTCCACGAATTGCCACCATGCCCTCTACCAAAGCCAGGTTCACTACTTCTTCTGAATCGCGAATTAGAGTTATCTCTAACATCATCCTCTAAAGAACCCATATAAGGTCTATCTAAGGTAGCTCTGAAACCAGGTGGAGGAGGAATCAATGGTGCATTGCTCTGACTAGTCCTACCATATAAAGATGAATCTGCTTGAGAAGGTTCATCCAACAGTGGTTTCTCTAGAGTCAACTCCCGGCCAAGTCTATCATCAGAATTAGAGAAATCTCTTCCATCATTACTGTTCCTCCTTCCACTTTCATCAATTTCAAGATTCCGCCTAGCACTGCTCCTGTTCACATACCTGCGATCAATGCTTGTTGATGAAGGAGATCTATCCATCAGGCCCCCAGGTGAAGCCTTCGTACTGGATGACCTTTCAGTTGACAAATCTCCTGCATGACTTTCATCTATTTTCATTGGTTTATCCATTAATTTGTATTTAGGACCTCTATCTGATGTCCCAGAGTAACCCTCTCTCGAGCCTTTGGTTCTCTGCTCTACTGTTGGGTCTCTGTACTTTGAATCTTCACCTTTTGCACTTCTGAAACATGGGGGTAATAGCAACCAGTTACTATTGATCGTATGCTATAATTCCCACGCAAAAGTAAGCTAACCATAAATTTAATGCGTGAAAGCTAAACTTTTAATTCTCATCAAACTAATCTTAATTACTTCTGTTGAAAAGGAGAGGTTTCTTATCGAGCTTAAAATGCCCCCCATATTTATACCAAAGTGTAAAACCAAGTTATTAATGACATGAGTTGCCTTCAAGGTTAATATTCACAGACTCAGCTTAGCAATCATAAATGAGAAGCTTACGCTAATCATTAGACTTCCTCAGTAAATTACAACAATTTTGATCAGAAATCATATTATAGCACTATTACATCAAAAGTACAAATCCCCTGAAAAACTACTGAACCAAAAATGCAAAAAACTACTTCCCTAATCTCCACCTGAAAATTACAAAATAAACACAATATTCAACCAAATTTCCAACAAAAATTAAATAGTACCTATAATCATCCTTGCCAATATGTGCATTTGATGCAGGAGAAGATTTGTGCTTATTGCTAGTCGTTGAATCTGCATGAGCTTGTCGATGTTGAGATCTTCCTCTGTCAACATCGGAATCAGCTCTGCTGGTGCTTAAACTCCTTTTCTCTGCATCAGGATAGTAACTCTTAACTGCTCTAGATTTAGAGTCAGTATAATCATCACGATCATCCAAAGTTCTTTTCTTTGTTCCACTGTCTTTTCCTCTAGTACTTCTGTCGTCCACATGTGATCCGTCACGGTCACGGCGACGGTCACGATCTCTGTCTCGTTCACGTTCATGGTCCCGCTCACGATCCCAGTCCCATTCTCTATCCCTATCGTAATCATGATCACGGTCAATATCATAATCCCGGTCACGTTCACTATGGTGTTCAGGATCACGGACAGAGTCCAACTCACGATCTCCATCACGATCGCGATTATGGTCCCTATCACTCTCTGGAAGCTTGGTTCTCTTTTGCCTTGATTCCAGGCTATTCTTTTCTTCCCTAGAGTGTTTATCATCAGACCTGACGGTAGTATGATCTTTAGCAGGGCGTTCATCACGTTGCTTGTCATGTCGATGTTTGTTCTCCCTGTCTATTTCTTCCTTATATTTGTCCCTATATTTCTCTTCCTTTCGCCTATCATCCTTCTTTTTACCATCCTTGGCCTCATCCCTAGAAGATAAATGTCTATCATAACCATCAACATTATCTTGATGCTTATCACCATCACTGTAGTCATCCCTCTTCTTCCTCATTCGCCTCTCAAGCTGGTTATCAGGTTCAGGGCTTCTTAACTCATCCATTTTCTTTGAATCTGCAAAATCGCATACCCACAGATCAAAATCAAGAATTGTCTTCTGAACAAACCCGAGTAGATCATATGAATGTATACTACAAAAGTCCAGAAGAAATGGTGTGCTCCAAATGGAAGTGCTACAAGAAAGAATATGAAAAAGTTCAACTAAGGACATTTCAAGTTATGTTATAGACCAAATACACAAACAAATATTTAATTTTTCAAATACTCCACAACCACTACCCTAGAGGCATGGCTAGAAACATGTTTAGCATCACTTTAACATCCGGCAGTGAAACATACACAATCCTAAAACGTTCAATTACGCCTTTAATCACAACCACTGGCAGGATGAACCAGTTGAGTCCCAATTAAAAGCACATGATATGATGCATGTATGTTTCATTCTAAAAGGATCAAACTAAATTGAAAACTTCCACATATTTTCACAATAAAAAGTCACATAAATTACCAGAGAAAAAAAAAAAGTGTACCCCACCCCAAGTACAAGATAAGCAGACATGATTTACTCATACGAAATCCTTTAGACTAAAGTAAGGTAGCAAAAGAATGTGTGTGTGTGTGTGTGTGTATATATATATATATATATATAAAGAGAGAGAGAGAGAGAGAACGAGATTCATGCGTGCACATGAACAATGCATGCTAAAATAACCAAAGTAATTATTTTCATCATATAGGAAAAAACAGCCTCTCAGTTGCTTGCCAGGAAAAATTATCTTCTGTAATATACTAAAAAAATACATTCAACACAACAGAGATTTAAATTCAACCAAATCTGAAAAAAAAATAACGCAGAACACGTGGATCACTCTAGCAATGGATAGTTATAAGAAAATTTGTAGTTCTCACAACAAGAAATGAAGGCTAAAGAACCAGGTGTTGCGTAGCATACTCTTCATCATTGCTGCCACTAATACTCTTACAAAATAATTTCAACACAAGTTTTAAATGAAATCACATTGATGTATTATATGACCAGTTTTCAGGTCCAAGCCACGTAAACCTAAGCAATGAAATATTGATATTTTGGAAATAACAACATTTGATCTGTAATATACAAAAAAAATGCATAAATGAGTGAGGAATCCAAGAAAAAAGTTAACCATAAATATGGTAAAAGAAATATATTCTTTCCTTTTATCACTAACATAAGGCGTGTTATGGAAGGAATAATAACATAGAGCATTTATAAATGTAAATAATGTGGAGAACAACATATAACAGTGGGTCCCTGCACAGTAAAATTGTCTATCTCTTTCATAAACAGACTCTACTATTATTGATAAAAATAAAAAAGAAAGAATTCAAACTCTGTAAATCCCTGTAACATACATTGTTTTGTTAGATAATATGAACTTAACATTCAGATTCCAGGATGAGGTTAAATTTGATAATGTAACTTAATATTGCAGTGACGTTTCTAGTCGAATTATAATTGCTTACAGAAATGGCAGACAGCAAACATTGCTTCTACATCCAACAAATGACTAGAAACCTAGAATGAATTGCTTATCATTTCATTTTAGATATATAATGCAGAAAGCTGCCTACAGGATTCAACTGTTAGCCTATATTGTTCTACAGAGAAAAGGAAAAATCTAACAGCTTTTATGATATGTCCAACCTAGAATGAAACTTTTCTTGATGTAAATAGTTGAGAATGTCCACTATGTGAATTACTTTTAACCACACATATTTAAGACCTATTTGAATCAGTTTGGACCAACACATAAGGTAGCGCTTAACACTGTACAAACAATGTATAGAAGCACTTATCAGAGCAACTTAACTAATACTCTAACCTAAATCGATCAATTTTCTTTACCTATATGATATATCAAAATCTGTTCATCATCCAACAACCTCACGATCGAAATAAGAGAATTTTAACTCATCAGAAAGGGAGGGGGAAGAAAAGCAATGACAGAAACACAAGAGTCTGATAACAATAGACCTACATTTCAAAAAGAATGTCACAGGACAAGAAATTGTTGGAATGACTTGTTGACGAGTACCAACATTGAATAAACAGTGACAACAGACAGAATGGATGGAACAAGGAGAGATTAGAAATCACAACAGTCAAAGAGTACGCCTATTCCAACAAAGGAGAGCAGAGAAATTGAGAATTTGACATTCAAATGAGTATTATTTGTCATTCAAATTTACAGTCATCATCTGCAAGTCAAATTGGTCACAGAATTCCAAAACTGATCACAAATTATTTATAGAGACAACAGACACAACCAGTCAAAGTATTGCCCCATTGTTCCTAAACTAAGAGCAATAAGAGGTGGCTTATACTCGAAACTAAGCTAATATTTAAATGTCTTATCCCTGCCGCTCTCCTCCAAACAAAACATACACAGCTGAAAGTCAAATATCAATCCCATTACCATGCTAGTTAATATTTCTTAATGCTAGTTAATATTTCTTAACACGTACATACATGCGCAAAAACTGCTACAGTTAAAAATATGCCATGACACAACAAATGCAGCAACGCCAATCAATCAAGTTACCTTACCATTAATTTCAAAGACCTGCTTGGAAACGCGCTGTTCTTGCTCATCAACCGATTCCTCACTCCTACCACCTTCTTTAAATTTCCTCTCCTTCTCCGTCGCACCCTCTCTGCTTCGCCCCGAAGCCGAATCCCTATGCTTTCCATCCCCTTTCCCGCTACTCCTCTTCACCTCCTCGCCCTCACCGTACACTCCCACGCTTCCGTCCCGCCTCCTGCTCTTCGAATCCCCCGTCGCCTTCGACTTCTTCGTTCCTTCCTCGCCGCCATTCCACCTGTCTCCCCCGCCGCCTTCCTTGCGCCGCTTCGACGACGACGCGTACTCGTCAGAGTACTCCCCGTTCCCGTGCGCCTCCTTCGAATCCAGCCTCCGCTTCTCCCCGGAAGCCGAATCCTTGGACGCCTTCGCGCCCCCGCTCTCCTCCTTGCTCCTCCGATCCTTGGCGCCGGAATCTCGCTCGGAGTCGGAGTGTTCTCTCGCGTCCCGAGAACTGTGCTTGCTCGATTTGTGCTTGGAACTACGCGGCATCGCGGAGGCGAACCACGAAACAAGAAAACCCTAACCGAGGAGTTGAATCGGGAGAAGTGTAGCGTGCGGTGAACAGAAACCCTACTTAGAAGGAATTGAGTGAGAGAGAAAATGAAGCGCCTGAACCCTAATAGAGAGAGTCCTGGCACCGGGATCGCGGAGATCGAATGTGAGAACTAATTAGGAGAAGGTCCAATCTGGTCGGTTAGGGTTAAATGCGGAAGAGCCCGTAAATGTTGAGTTGAGAAGTAGAAGAAAATCAGAACGAGATCGAAGGACTCTTCTCTTTCTCTATTTCTCTTTCTCTCAGGGTATAGGGGTGTATTTTTGGTTTTTGCTTTATCGGCGTTGATGAATAATGAGAATTGGAGGAGAGGGGGAACTGGGGATAATGGGAAATACTATGCGTTGACGGAATTGTCCTTGGTTATTTGGAATTATGTCGGTGGTATCCCTGTGCGGCGCGGGTTTCGTGTTTGGTTCACAGTGCTGTAAATTAGGTTACGCTCTCTCTGCGCCCTCCAATAGGAAATGGACACCGCGTTTAGTGGTGGTGCCTCCTCACCCTGTCTCCTCGAGTGGGGTCTATGGATAAAAAAATCTACTTCCTTTTAAAAACAGAAAGATACACTAACATCTTCACATTTTATGATTTAGCCTCAAAACAAAATATATCCAAAGCAAAATTATCTTCTTGTCAGTAATCCCTTTTAAAGATGTTAAATAGGAAATTAGAGACATAATTATAAAAGGGTCACATTTTATGTGTATTTAGTGAGATGTTTTTATGTGCAATTAAAGTATAATCTGATGCAATGTTAGTTAAAGGAAAAAAGAAATTTAAAATTATTGGTTTTCAAAACGAGAAAAAAACACAAACAATGTACAAATTTGAAGTTATCCTGAAGAAAATTTTAGATGCTTTATTACTGTGTATTTTTATTCGTGTGTGCAATTTTTTTAAAGATGTCAAATATTAAAGATATAGTTATTTTAAGATTAGATTTATAGGTGTTTAGTGAGGTAGTTTGTTTAATGTACAGTTACATTTTCTTGGATAAAAACAAGATAATGGAAAGGAAAACAAAATAAAACACATTATGGAGAAGAAAAAAAAACTAAGTGGTTTAAATTAAGTAAAAGAAAGTAAAAGAGTACAATAAATATCTAGAAGAATTGTAAGCGTATATAGTTGATTTAAAACAATATAAAAAATAGTGATTTCTTTTGGTTGGAATGATCACAGTATCATTTCGAATTTCAGTTTAATTAATTTTAACTCTACCATAAATTTGTCTATTTTTTATCAAGTTTGTGTCAAGAAAATTTACTTTAATGAATTTTTTAAATTTGTATACTTTTTATATATTACTATATGTTGTTTGATTTTATTGTTAACTAGATTGACTTTGGTTATTTATATATTTTTACATGAAAAATAAAAAAAGTGATATAGTTAAATTTTATTTTTTTTTATAAATTTAGATATTTTTAATTATTTTTTTATTAAAAAAATATTTTATTAAGGGTCAAAAGCTTAATATTGATAAAAAGACTTTGAATATTTGATAAAATAAATCCTTTTATTCACAATTCATTTAAAATATTTAAATTTATGCAAGACTTAGTTAATTATATAATTTCTTATTTTACATAAACAACCACAAAATAAAATAATAATTATCATCCTAGTTGATGATAAAAGTGAATGAAATTTAATTAAAAAATATAAAAATTTTAAACACTAATATAATATAATATTTTATATGAATTTGATTAAAAATACTCAAATTTATAAGAGATTTAAAAATTAATAAAATATGACATTTTATCTCGTGTATTATTAGTTTAAACATGTAATCTAAAACCAATTTCAATCATACTTTACTTAATTGGATTTTAAAATTACATAATTAATTGTAATAAGTCATAATAAATTATGTCTCGTGTTTAGTGTCTTGCATGATTATTTAGTGTTTGCAATCATGGTTGTTATTTGATTACTAGTTCAATTTTATTTTATTTTTCTAATAATATACTTTTTTAACTTTTTATATATTATATTATTCTTTCTATAAAAATGAGTTGCTTATCTCTAGAGTTATCTTAACTTGACAATTGTAATCTTCCATGCATATTTATAATTTTTTATTTTTTATCTTTATTTATGTTTTTTTTTTTTCTTTTTCATAATTATTTTACATGCTCATTTGACACTTGTACACAATAAACTAGTATTATAAGTAAGTTTTTTTGGTGGTAACCAAGGAGTATACTTGTTTGGAGATCATGGATAATTTGTTTTGAAATACATCATGGTTAATTCGTTGTAAAATACACTAAAAAAAATTCTAAATACTTACGTATAAATTGGAGTTTGACATTTGTGAAAATGAATTAATTTATTTTTTTATCAATAAATAAATAAATAATTCAAAAATTATTATGAAAAATTCGTAAAATTCTAGATCGTGAAATCGTTATATTAAATGTAGATCTTATTTTTTATATAAATAGTGTTGATTTGATAATTTAAGTGCGTGACTCCAATTTTTTGCATTTCATACATTAAAAAAAGTGTTTTAATTGGGTTTTATATTTGAATTGAAACTCATTTATGATAAAATAATATTAATTTTTAATTGGATTTGAAATTTATTTTAATTAAAATCCAATTCACATGTATGAAGAGTTTAATTGATTAAGTTTTATTTTAATTTAATCTATTTATCTAAGAAGAAGAATGGTTGGTGTAGAAATTTGAAAAAAATTGTGTTTCACGCGTTTTTACAATTTTATTCAACAACCCCACTCTTTTTTATGTCACAATACAGCCTAGAATCGCACATAATATATAAAATCTACGTTCTTATAATTTTATAATTAAAATTTCAATTTTAATTATCCTGTTTGTCACCATTTATTATAATATTAAAAAAATTGAGTAATATTGTGAAATAAATTTGAAAAAAAATATAATAAGTATTTTAGACAAATCACCTATATATGAATATTTTTTTCTTTTTTCCTTTGGTGTTCAATAACTAAGAAGATTGTAGTTGTAGACTTTCCATTAATCTTATCATATATTACCAAATTAATGAAACAAAACCAAGATAAATTAACGTATGGAAAATATGTAATAAGAAGTTGACGAGTCAAACACTTATATATATATATATTCTGAAATAGTTTTAATATGGTAAAAGGATCAAATTATTTAAAAAACAAAAGATAAATATTATTATCAAACTATTAAATTTCGAGAAAATAAATGTAGTATATAAAAAAAATATTATGAATTATAATTATATAGAATAAATATACTATACCATAATAAAATACTAGTTAAAACTAAAAAAGTTACTATTTTAAGAAATATTTTTTAATTCAAAACATTATATATGTTTGAAAAATGTATTATAAATATCTGTTTAGTGTCTTCCATGATTATTTAGTGTTTGCAATCATCGTTGTTGTTTGATTAATAGTTCAATCTTATTTTATTTTTCTAACAATATACTTTTAGAGTTATCTTGACAATTATAATCTTTCATGCATATTTATAAGTTTGTATTTTGTCTTTATTGATGTGTTTTTTATTTTCTTTTCATAATTATTTCACTGTTTTGTTATGCTCATTTGACACTTGTATACAACAAACTAATACTACTATAGTCTTCTTGTGGTAACCAATGAGTAAATTTGATTTAAAAATCATGGATAATTTGTTTTGAAATATATTATGATTAATTCGTTGTAAAATACACAATAAAGAGATTTTAAGTACTTTAAGTGTAAATCGGAGTTTAGCATTTGTGGAAATGAATTATTTTATTTTTTATCTATAAATAAAAAAAACTCAAAAAATTATTGTGAAAATTTCACAAAATCGTGAGATCGTTATATTAGATATTACTTTTTATACAAATCGTGTTGATTTGATAACTTAAGTATGTGACTCTAATTTTTTTGCATTTCATACATTAAAATAAATTATTTTAATTGGAAATTATTTATGATAAAATAATATTAATTTTTAATTGGATTTGGAATTTATTTTAATTAAAATCTAATTTACATGTATGAAGATTTTAACTGATTAAGTTTTATTTGAAATTAATCTATTTATCTAAGAAGAAGAATGATTGGTGCAGCAGTCCATTTGAAAAAAATTGTATTTCACGTATTTTTACAATTTTATTCAACAATCCTACCGTATTGTTGTTTTACAGTACAGCCCAGTACAGCCTATTTGAATCGCACATGATATATAAAATCTACATTCCTATAATTTTATAATTAAAATCTCAATTTTAATTATCTTACTATTTATTATAATATTAAAAAAATTGAGTAATAATGTGATATAAATTTGAAAAAAAACATAATAAGTATTTTAGACAATATGTTTTTTTTTCTTTTTTCATTTAGTATTTAATAACTAAGAAGATTGTAGTTATAGACTTTCCATTGATCTTGTCATATATTACCAAATTAATGAAACGAAACCAAGACAAATTAATTAATGGATATTATATTCTAAATTAATAGTTGGTAAAAGGATCAAATTATTTTAATAAAACAAAAGATAAATATTATTATGAAATTATTAAATTTCGAGAAAATAAATGTAGTATATACAATTCTTTTAAAAAAATTAATATGAATTACAATTATATAGAATAAATATACTATACCAAAATATAAAATACTAGTTCAAACTAAAAAAGTTACCACTTTAATAAATAATTTTTAATTAAAAATATTATATATGTTTGAAAAATGTATATAAATATCTAATGTCCAGTATGATAAAATATATAACTTTTAGTGTTCAATTACCCTAAAATAAGTAATTTCAAGTACAAAAAAAATCACTAATTATCTACTATACTTTACAGGTTATATGTTACATTAAAGATGTACAAAGTAAAAATAAAATAAAAAACATAAACCTATATTTAATAAATAAATCATGTAAACTTTTCCAATATTGTCTAAACTAGTTAAAGTGGAATCATTTAATTTTACATCAAAAGAATATATAATACAAAAATAATGATAAACTAATTATTTAGTTAAATATATAGTAAAGAATATTAATATATGAATAGTTATACTAGTATATATCTCATCTAAAAATATTTTATATCAAAGTTATTTTTTATAATCTCATCAAAGTATGAGTCATTCTTCATCATCCACTTGACATTAATAATTTTTATCAAATTTTTCACCTTAATCCACAAACTTTATGTTAGTTTAATTTGAAATTTTATTGGGTTCTCAAATTTGATATTACATTTATATCACTTTAATCCTTACTTATAAACATAATATTTATTAATCAATATAAAAATAGTTTCATACATTATTTATTAATCACACACTATGTGGTTATTTTTCAAAAATTTAAATATTGTTTCATCATAAATATAAGAAATTGAATAATTATGATTCAACAGTTATTAATAACTAAAATTCTAAAGCAAGCAATATATAAATTGACACGTAGTTATAATTATACTGTTTAAGCCATAATTTATATAAATTGAATGACATGGCTTTGAGTGGTTAAAGAACATTTATGTAAACAACAAATAAATGTTTAAGCAACAAGCACATGTCTGAGTCACATATTTTTAATTAATCAGCGTCAACTCTTTTTATTTCTCAAACTTTCAAAGTAGTTAGAGTTTGAATGATAAAACTTAACCAAGTTATCAATAGACATAAAACCAGCCGCAAGTTAAAAGCATCATAACTATGAATTTCAAATCACACGCTCATGTCAAAAAATTATGCATGGAAGTATCTATATAAAATTTCAATATACTATAAAGTGTTTAAAATCAACATCCTAAGTTTGGTTTATCTCTCCCTTACCCTAATGTTGACTGTTCATCAAAAAATAAAATTGAAACTATACTAAAAAAAACCCTCCAAAAATATAAAGACACGTCATCTCATCAATCAAAATATTTATCAAAAGTTGAATTAGCTTTTTCTCACCTAATTAAACATCTAAAACCTTAAAACATGAAGAAATATTTTAGAAAGAAAATAAATTTATATTAAATCAAATTTTAAATGGTTAGAAATAACATTTACTTGTTTACCTTTTTAACTCGTGAAACCTGTTTGAGAAAAAATAATAAAAAAACCGGTAGAAAAGAGATAAGAAAAAAACAAGAGAAGATGGAAAGAGATATATAGAAAATGTATAAAGGAACAAAAATAGAAAAATGAGGACTTACAAACGGAATAATGTGTCTATTTTATGTAACAATATAAAACCGTCAAAACATCGAAACTGACTTTCGTCAGAAGTAAAACATCGGTTTAGCTTTAACTTGTCAAATTAATTCATCGAACCGTTAACATAAGTAATGTGATGTAAGGCTTTTTTTCATTATGATATACTTTTTTACATTAAAATGAGAAAAATAATTATTTACTAAAATATATAAATTTTGTTATTTGGATAAAATTTTAAATTAATAAATTCTTTTATTTATACATAAAGTTTAAGTTGCTGACGATTTCAATTAAGGACGTTAATTAAAATTGTCTCTTTTATAATAATTTTTTAATTATTTGACATTATATTTTTATTATATTTTAATAAATTAACAAACAAACTAATAATAATAATTACATAATAATAATTAACAAAAAGATTAAAAGATACAAATTTATTTTAAATTAAAACAAAATAATTAAAATTGTCTCTTTTATAATAATTTTTTAATTATTTGACACTATATTTTTATTATATTTTAATAAATTAACAAACAAACTAATAATAATAATTACATAATAATAATTAACAAAAAGATTAAAAGATACAAATTTATTTTAAATTAAAACAAAATAATATAATGATAATAATATTAAAAATAATAATTTTAATTAAATTCATATGAATTTAATTTAAATAATAATAATTTTCATTAAATTCATACAAATTTAATTTAAATGATGATAATAATTATTGAAATAATAATTATAATTAAATTCATACAAATTAAATTAAAATAATAATATTTAGAGATAATAATGGTAATAATAATATAACGATTATTTTTTAAAAAATAATAATAATATTCTAACAAATCTAATTAAAATAATAATGATGATTATTATAATAATATAATAACTTTTATAAATAAAGAATATAATATTTAATAATATAATATTAACTATTCAGTAACAATAAGTGGATTAAGTTGTAGTTATATGCCACTACCATTAAAGTTTGTTTTAGTTATCAGAAAGACAAAATGAATTGACACTCTGAAATTATTATATTTGTATGCCTTAATTTTTTTGTTACAATTTTGTTAATTATTATTATTATTATTTTGATTGTTAAATGTAAGTCAAATAATTAAAAGATGATTGGGAAGAGAGAAAAAATTTTAATTAATGTCTTTAATTGGAATTATCAGTATCTCACTTATGTTTGACTCTTAAATCATGCGTATGTAGGTGAAAATATTCATTAATTTGAAATTCTATAGAATTTGTCAATTTTGATAAATAATTTTTTTTGATAAATAATTTTTTTTTCCATTTTGGACATTAATGTGAAAAAGTATACCAAAATCGAAAAAAAACCATAATCCTATAAGTTAAGAAATGAGTTCGATTTGTTGGTAAATAGAGTTTTTATTTTATATTTCCATTCATTTTTCTTTAATTAAACATTCTGTCGAACATCAAATGAAGAAAATGATTTATATATATATATATATATATATATATATATATATATATATATATATATATATATATATATATATATATATTGTATCATGCTTTTGGAATAAGACAACATTTAACTTTTATGAAAAAAGAAAAAAAACAGACTTTTATTTCACTTTTTTTTGTAGGGAATTGCATGCGGTCCGTACACTAAACTCTAATTTAATTGACTATGTCTTGTTTGTGTATTATATTTCATACATAGTATATATTTAGATATGCTTTTCACTTAATTTTTATTTTCATGTATACACTTATAAATATTTTATAAAAATAAAAAACAACAACTATTATTGTAACCCTAAATAGGGGTTTCACTCAGAGAAGAACTCCTGTAATTATATTATATGACAAGGAGAATTGAATAAAGTAACCAGGTATTTTACTTTCTTTTTTAGTCTTAGTGTTTTTCTCTTTTAAATGATTGTAGATTATTACATGGTTTTGTACACAACAAACATTGTTGTTTTTTTGCAATACAAATATTAGTGATAAAGTTGTTATCATGTTGTAATACTTGCAAAAAGGTTTGCAAGTGGACTTATTCTACGTTTGGGATCACTATATCCGTTGAATCCCTTCTCTCTCTTTCACTTTTTTTTTTTCCCAGCTACATACACCTTAATTATTCTCCTTTCTCTCCAAAGTCTTTTTATTTTTCTCAGGAATGATTAACTTTGCCCTGATTTAAATTAAATTATTTTTACTTTACTCCTTTTCAACATAACACATGATAGCTTTTAAATTAACATTATATATTCATGAGACTCTGTAGGGTAGCAAAAGACCTTAATGATTAAAGATGCGTTGCAAGCAAAAATTTTCATTTATACAATATCTATAGTTGTTTGCGAAGGTTAAAGTTTAATTACTTCTGCAATAAGCTATTTAAAATAGACTTATGAAGTGCATCAAATATTTAATTTATTTTATGCATAATGAACATTATTATAAGTAGAGATATTTTGAAATAAGCATGGCAAATATGAATTTACTTAAGGTTTCCTTAGCATGATTTCTCATTTTTTTTTTTAAAAAAGTTTGTCTCTCTAGCACAATGTAAATGACTTTGTAAGTGGTTATAATAGTGTCTTACTAAGATTTGTGCAATCGAATTAATAATAAATAAAATTACTGAAAGGAGTTATTTATTTTCAAGTAAACATCAATGCTTATCATAAAAATACTACGGAATATGCGGTCACTACCTTAGGGTTTACAAGTTAGGTTACTTAGTTACGTTGGTAAGAAGTATATGGTGCATGTTCGGGAAAGAGAATATTATAGAAATAATCAATTTTCAATGTTATAAAACAAAAAACCATCGACTTCTAAACGTTGAATCTGATAATATATTATTTTTTAAGTGGCTGAACATGTTTTAGAGAATCGCTTTTTTTAGGAAACAGAAAATCGCTTTAGATAGAAAAGGTTTAGAAACATTGATAGAGGCGACGTATTACGTATTCTATGTTGACTTAGTAAGTATATATTACTGCTAGCATAGACCTATAATGTACTATTAGTAGTAGTTTAGTTTTAAAAGTAAGATACTTAAATTATTATAAATTTCATACATCAATTTCTACTGATTAAAAAGAAAACAAATTGTGTATAAAAAAGTTTGTATAAAAAATGTTAATCTAAATAAACTCTTATCTATTTCTTATAACTATTCAAGTATATAGTTTATATGTACTAATAATCTTATTTCTCACAGTATTGTAGAACACACATGATTGAAATTTTACTTTAATATGGAAGTGGTATATGAGTTAGATTATAGAGTACTAATGCAGGCAGCACCAATAAGGAGGGTACTGTAGTTGAATCTGATATGTTGTAATGGTAATCTTATCTGATGGGGGCATTTAGATGATGAGGACCAGCCAAACACAAAAGAGAAGGTAAAGAAAGCTTTATTTAATGCTTTGCTTTGGTAGCTACTAAGCAAATATATTCCAGCCTTTTATATATAGCCTTGGCACAATCAACCAAAGCCACTGAGCATGACCATAAATATATATTCCAACTTAATCACTGTCCCTTTTGACCATTTTTGTTCTCCCTCTTCCATAATTGCATCATAATAAAGAGCCAGCCATGATTACTTTATTGATAAGTAATGCCAAAAGGTAACTCAGGAATTCATCATAAAGAGCTCAACCCTTCAAAATGGAGGCATTTTTCTAAAAGAAGCTTCTCCTGCATGCTAAAGGTCCTCTTCAATTGAACTTTTCCATGCCATGTTTTTGATTGACGTATAAAAAGTCCACTAAGAACCAACCCTTTGCTTAAATTTGTTTTCCAATAGATTAATCATATTCTAATCAATAGGTGTTTTCTACATCATATCAAAAGAAGCATGTACTTTCACAAAATTAATCAGTTACACAGAATGCTGAGAACACCATCTATACAAGTTATCAATTATATATGATTCATATACACGACAATCTCTCCTTGTGCTTCATAAGTTAAAGGGTGCAGTTGAAATAATCATATTTTAATCCTAAAAAATTCTGTTTTACTGAAAGACACTATATGTGAAACTGATACAACTTTTATTATATATATATAACAAAAGTCTTTCTAGCTATTTACAGGAACAATATTACATTCTGATATGACAGGGAACATAACTGATTGGAGCAAAATCCTTTACTGATTCTTGTAATGTAGAGTTGGAGCATAAGAATTGGGGAATTTTGTTTTCTTTGCTCGGCAAGAAAAAATATATAATATAATGTTCCATTCCTTATATAAAAACTTACTATACACAAATATAATAAAATATTCCTTTGTAACTTTTTAATTGGTAATACTGTGGAAAGTTATAAGATACCGTTCCTCCCTGTTTCATGTATCTCTAATAACATGAATTTGTATAGGTTTTAAGTATATATGATGTTAGCACTGATTCCAAAAAGTTTGTGACAATTCTTTTATGCAATCATGGTTATAAGGAAGTTATTTTAATAAATAAGATCAACAAATGTTTCCGCTCAAATTAAGCTTGTTGTCGTGGATCACCGTATAAAAATTAAAATAATAACATGATGTGCTTGAAAACTCGTTATTTTGTATATAAAAGAATTAAATTTCCATCCATAATATAAGTATTTATATATCCAAAATTGATTTTGAATGTGTCATTCTTATTGTACCTCTTTAAGATATAAAGACCAATCAAATATGAAAAATTTGTTTTATGTATTTTATTTATAATCCATGTTTATGTTTTCAATTGAGTTAGTCCAAAAATTTTCTTGTCATCCATTTCATTATTTCTGAACAAAATAAAGTTTCTTTGCTCTCATGACATTTAATAACAACCATCCACATATTATCTCATAAGAGTATTAATTTGAGATAATTTACATTAAAACCACTCATGTCTCCACGTCATTTTCCATTCCTATTTATTATTGATCCATACTTTCATATCTGACACCTTAATTGACTTCTTACAAGAGTTTTATATAACCAAGAAAATGTATCCTTGAGAGAGATATCACCATTCCACCTATATTTCCAAAATATGAATTTAGTTCCCTTTCTTGTTTATTATGATATACTTTTATCAAATCACCTAAGTTTATTTTACATTCCAGTTATTTTCGTTAGATTTTTCCACCAAACCCATTCATTCCTATCTTAAAATTCCTTATTCAGCATCCTCCAATCCCAATATTTAGATTTTAGTATTTCTTTCTATAATCCATTATCTTTAGTTGTTAGTCCCCATTTTCACTTGCTACAAGAGCATAATTAAATAATTGTATATCCTTTAAGCTTAACCCTTCCAAATACTTTTGACCTACATATTTTATCCCATTTCACTTAAGTCATTTTCTTTCCGAACCCTTCCTCAAAGAAACCATCTCTGTATCTTTCTAATCTTGTTTAGGACTTTTTTTTTTTGGCTCTATATAAAAAAAAAAGACAGAAATAATAAGGGTGGAACAATAAGGATAGATTTAAGCAGACTTAGTTTCAGTAGAAGACAACTCCTTTCTAATTTTAATAATTATATCGTCACATATCCTCAATTTTTATAGATTTTCCTTAATAGATATTCTAAATATGTGAATGACAATGTCACCAATAAGTAGTTAATATAATAGAATATTGTTTAATACGTTAGTTTGAACCCTTAAATTACTCTCCCATGAGTCTATTTTTAAATCTTTATACCCCTTCAAAAAATATCATAATATATTTTTGAGAGATAAAATATTTTATATATGATTCTAACACATAAAAAGAATCTCATTTGCAAATTACATTATATATATTCTTATATCATTTTTACCCATTTTAAGTCCTTATAGTATTATTAAATTTGTGGCTTGTTACACACTGATATAGTCTATCTCCACTACAAACGGTACTAGAGAATCTTTTGATCTAAATATTTTAGAAGAAGTAAATTCCTGTATTGGGTTCCTATTCAACAAAATAGATATTATCAATGATATAATGATTAGATGAATAATTAGGTGTAGAATAGAATGACAAATTGTAGTAGTCCCCTCAAGCTGCAATTGTGATAACAGACAAAGATATTGCGTATTCCAGATGATATTCTTTGCCTCCCTCAAACTCATAAATTCCTGATTTGTTCCAAGTTTGCATAAACATGTTCTAAAATAATCCTGGTTAGTTGATGGGAAGAAATGAACATTTGATTTAGAATCTTAAGTTGAAACTTGTCATGGACAAAATCGCAGACTCACTTTGCCTTTGGTTGTCTCATGATGAAAAGCTTGATTGATTTTGGAACTGTTGAAAACTTATCCTTGTGTCAAACTAAAATGTTTTAAAAACTTGCTCTTTCAGAAAATAATTTAACAAAATAGTGAGTGGCGGTCATATTCACATAAAGTAGTAAACATTTGATTTTAGTTTATTTAAATAGAAAAAGAACAATAAATAAGGAAATGGATTGGGACGCAATTAAATTAAGTAAAACAAGAATTAAAACAATAATCAACACAAAAAATATTAAAATTAAATTATGACAAAAACTCTACACTAAGGTATAATCTTAGCTTCAATTCCTATTATCAACTTTTTTTTTTTCAAAAATGTCTATCTGTTTTTGGTAAACTAGTTAGGTTTATTCATAACCTCTAATATCAATTTCTCCTTACATTTTTTAATAATTAAAAGCATCTCCAGCGTGATGCATAAAAGTTGTTTTGAGTTGCTTAGAGGTAATTTTTCCATTGGACATGTCTTCAGTGACACTTTTAAAAATATTCAAAACACATCTTAGTTTTTTTAGCAACTCAACATTAAGAATAAAAAAACTATTTTACTCGATGAAACAATAAATATTATTATGTGGAATAATTAAGTTTAAATTAAAAAAATTATGAATTGCGTAGAATTCTTAAAATTTCTTTCATTTGAGAATATTTGAGGGTAAATTTCTTAAGGATAACATGGTACTTTTAGATCATAAATTTCGTTTCTTAATATATGAAACAACTCAACTAAGTCATTTCTATTGGAAAGGTCCTAATGGCAACTCCAAGGAAACAACTCATAAGTTGTTTTTTGTGAGTTTATACAACTTCTTTTCAAGCAATTTAAACTCAATTTTGTTTCAATATAAGACATTTTAAGAAACTGCAATCAATATATTATTTTATTTTGACTTGATTATGATACATATATTTATTAATATAAATTAATTAATTTTTTTTAAATAATTAATTAAATAGTTGATGATACACAACAATAATTTAATTTAAAATAATATCAATTACCTAACATTTAAACAAATATGTAAAGATAAAAATTAAATAACACTAAAAGAATACTATATGTTTCATAAAATTATTTTTTGTTATTATTTTTTAAAAATATTTTTGATCAAATATACTTAAAGTTGAGGGTGAGTATCTCTACTTTCTTTTTTAAAATGCCGAGTAGACTCAAATCAGTATAAATGAGTCAAGATTTACTTCTTATATTCAAATAGAAAATAAAAAAAAAAAAAAAAAAGATTTCAACTGGGAAATTAAAGTTAAATAAACAAGAATTAAAATGATGAAAAAATCAACATTCATTTATAAAAGTAATTTATATTAACTTTTATTTTAATATTAAGTCCATTATTTTACATTGTTGAATTTAATATTCATTGATTTTATGTTATGAAAACATATTTCTAAAAGTTTAGAGAGTAACATGTTTATAAACTACCTTAATTAGTACTAAATTACATAAATTATTTTTAGCAAAAATAATGTTTATTATAACAAGGAAGTAAAAGAAGTTTTTAGCATATACAAGTAGAAAGTTTTTCTTTTCATAAATCAAAATAACAAAGTAAAATTTTCATATTTACAAAGGTGAAAAAACAAAGAGGGTGAAAAAAAATAAAATCCCACGCATGTGTTGTTTAATATAGTGTTGGTTCGTGTAGAGTTCGAATGATATATAACAGCTTCTTCCTATACTCTATGTTATTTTTCTTGCACTCCGTATTTCAAAAAATATCAAAATATTTTTAAAAAAATTATTTTAAATTATATAATATAAAATAAATAAAACAAATATTTTAAATTATCTAATCTGAAATATATATATTTTTTTATTTTAAAAAATATAATTTAAAATATGAAAAGGGGATGAGAAATATAACTAAAAGATAAGAAAATAAAGAAGATAAAATTATATTTTTATTTCTTCTGTAAAAGGGCAAGAAGAAATTACGAAGGCGTAGGAAGAAACAGTCATCATATATGGATATGGGATAGTATAGGATATTTCCTTTAGAGCTCATGGGCTGTTTTTGATCCAGCTGATTTCAGACAAATTCTTTTTTCACCTCCGTACCCTCTTCCTCTACCTCCATAACATATATAAAAATATTATTTTATCTTTAATATAAAATTACAAAGCCAAGACTATCCTCCATTCGTTTCACTCCTTTTCCGGTTCAATTCTTTCTCTAGGATTTAGTTTGTTTTGGTTCAAATATTCAATTAAAATTTTAAACAAGTCATATGTAAGTAATTATTAATGTTTATTAGTAATTTATGAGTTGTATTGTTAATTAGAATAGTTAATTTATTGATTGACGAACGACGACGTTGGCTATCTGAGTTTATAAACTGAATGAGTTTCATCTAGTTACCATTTTATTTTGTAAATGACAATCAAATGACACTCCATCCAATTTATATTTTATTTTATAGATGTAATCAAATAACTAAGGGTCATTTTAGTCATTTTCGCATGAGTAATTTGCAAATTAAATTTTTTATGAAGATGGAGAAAGAAGATACGGAGGTGGAGGAAGAATTTGTACTAATTTCATGAGCTTTTTGGGCCTTGTGTGATTCGGTATGCAGATTTTTGACACCAATTCATATGGGCTAGGGCTGAGAGAGTAAGCTAGGCTGTATTGACAGCTCCTTCACTAGTCCAAATTGCATAAATTATCTGCAAATAGTTGAGTTACTTCAACATTTTTACTGTTTTCCTAATTTTGCTCCTATTATTTTAATAAGAAAAATATCCATTCTTAATTCAAACTAAAAAATCTTAAAGTGATCCTCTATGTTGAAACTTGCAGCTATTCTTAGCTCAATTAGATATTTTCAATATTATGTTTCCTCCTCTTTTAATAAGCATTTCACACACTACTTCCGTAAATAGCCAAAAATAACGTTGTATCACAATGTATATGGTTCATTCTAAATTCAAAAAATACAATTTATATATTAAAAGAAGTATTTATTTATTATCAACTCAAATTATAATATAATTTATGTATTAAGAAATAATATTTAATCATATTACAACTTTTCTATTATATAAAAATAATATTCATTGCATAAATTAAAATAATAGTTAAAAACAATATTTTCCCTTCATACTATAACACCAACACAGTATCTCTTGATTCAAAGTGAAGGGTAATCCTAAGAAATCACAAACTGTTGTTCAATCATGCATGTTGTCATGAATCTATGATAGCAGGTGTTGGTGTGTTTGTTTTTAACTTATAGGTATCTTCTACCTACAACATTTACATATATGTATAATTTATGAAATTGTTAATTTTGAATCAATGATTGAGATCTCACATTCTGAATAGATTGATGGAACCCTCATAATTTGAGGCATTAAAGAATAGAATGGTTCTAAGAGTATTAATCAATGAATTGAACTGAATCATGAACCATAAAATATTTTTGGCAAAGTAATTGTGAATGATAATATTAATTACATGGTAGTATTATCCAGTGGTATATTGATGCATGCAACCCTAATAGTTTTGATAGGGAAAGAATATTATGAAGGGCCAAGACAATGTTGTGATGTTGGTTTATTAGGTGGCAAGACAAAGGTTGGAATCTTAAGAAGTGGTCCTAGCCCTTAACCCTCTTCTATTCCCTGCCAAGTGTCCTTTCTTGTTTCCATAAGTATCTGTCATGTTTATAAATGCATACTGCAATTTCACATACTTCATGGTAGAGACAGTGAGGATTCATACCAAGAAGACGCCTTGTGTCCCCGTCCTACATATATAGGGTAGGCCTTTGTTTTCTTCATCACCAATAAATGATAAATGGTGGTGCCTAAACACATGTGCTGTCTTTATGCCCACTCTATAATGTCTTGTTTAAATCATTTCATAATGTCATGTTTCATAACTCTTATTTTTCTTATATTAATTATAGTTAGAGCATAGTATTTAGATAAGAAAAAGACAATAAGGGTATGGATTTTACTTTTTTAAATATAGGTTTTTTACATCTTATCCAAACTAGTTTAACACAGGTTTTACCAGCAGATTACCTGGGTTATTTGCAATCCACCTTATTAAGTAAAACATCTAAGTTTCTGTTTAGTGAATTTAATAGTTTTTTTTTCAATATAAATAAATGTTGAAGAAAATATAAATGTACTTGTGTGGGTGCCGTTCCATTCTTTATAAAATATACATTATATGAATGAAGTTTCTTACAGTATGAGTTTATGTTTAAATAAGTAGGTTTCTCTACATACTTAACTCTAAATATAGTGACAAATAATGTTTGTGATTGTATATAATAATAGATCAAATCGATGTATTAAGTTTTGTTGATTTGTTGTGTAACTTTTTAATTTTCATAAAAAAAAAAAAATCACTAGATGCAAACTTTTTCATTAATTACAAAGCACGGATGTGATATTTATAAAAAAAAATATTTGATTCTATACCTCTTACTTAATTTATTGCAAAAATATATTTTAAGTTGGAAGTTTATTTATAAAAAAAAAAAAAAATATGAATATGAGTACTTTTGAGTGAAAGTGATAAACTAAATTATATAAGTTTTCAATGGGACAAAGAATAATGAAATGATGGTTTCTTTTCATGTACTTTTGTCTTCACTAAATTCCAACCATAAACTTTACTCCCATTCTCATTATATATATATAACTATTTGAACTTATGAATACTTAAAATAATTTTAAAGTAGTTTAGATTTGATACATTGTCCACATCTTAAACTACGTAATCATGTTATGTTTTTCTCAATAAGTGAAGTTTTGCCATATTATTGATTTTTCTGGAATTTACGTTTGCATTTTTTTATTTGACTTAACAAAAAAAAATAAGTAAGATAAGTAAATGTATCAATAGTATAAATATTTTTATATTGTAGATTATTTAAATTTAATTTAATTTTTATAAGTCATTTAATTATAATTTATATAAGTGTTCTCTCGACAAATCAGGATTAGGATACGTTTACCTATATATTTAATCTACTCAGAATTTTATTAAGCTCAATTTGTAAATATGTTTAAGATCCAATAATATTTAAGACAAAGTAACCTCAAACATATATGTTACTTTAATATTCTTTATCTTAGCATTATAAAAGTACATTGATCTATGCTGACATTTCATCCTAATTCTTCCTATAAGCATTCCTACAATTAATTTCTCATAGAAATATTTTTCAATTCCAAACATATAAATCTATATAATTCATTTCATGTAAGATCTATCATTAATCTTTCACTTTATATCTATACTAAATTATGCACTCGTGATTTCTCGTAACTTTCATTCTTCATAAATTATTAAACGTTACAAAAAAAGAAAAATGTTTCATAAATGATGGTCCTGATATGTTTTTGTTATAACATATCCTTTCAAGGACAGCTTTGATGGTTGTGGAATCCAAAATTTGAATGATGACACATTACTTAAAAAAAATTATTCATAAAATTAATATTTGAAAAAAAAAACACTATTTTAGATTTCTTAAAATATTAAATTCGTTCCTTACTTTTCATCCCAATAAAATTTAAATATGTTTTTTTTAAATCAATGAGAATAATAAAATATAAAAATGCATGAATAACAGTCTTAAGCTAATGTAACGATGCTATCTGTTGATCATTAAATTTAATATAAAAATACTCTTTCAACACACTCAATTTTGTCATGATTAGAAGGTATAAAGTTGAATATTCTTAAACATAAATAAATATAAAAATGCATGGTTGGCATAACACATAATTCGCATTATGACTACTATCCTAAAATGTATATAAAACATTTACGTTACACGGTTTTATAATTAAACACACTCCTCTTATATTTCTTATAATATATAATTTAGCTACTGGAAGTTGACAAAGTCAATCGTTTGAACATTGAACAATACTTTGACAAGAAATCATTGTCTACTTTAGCCGCGTAGGTTGCCCTATGATATAATTAATGTATTATTATAAACTTCTTAATAATGATGATCATATTTTTTTAATGATGCGTTTATTTAATTTGCTAAATTTTTCAAGTTAGCAATGTTTTTTCATAATTTTACTTCTAAAGTATTCGTAATTTATTATATTGATTTCGCATCATCACTTCACCTTAACAATTTTTCAAAATATCTACGCTAAATCAAATAATTAAAAGCATCAAGACTAAAATTATTTTTTTAGACGCATAGAATAAAATTGAATGATTATATAAGTATATGATCAAATTTAACCACGTAAAAAGTTTAATTAAATAAACTACATTTAATTTATATACGATTCAATACATCTAAATAAGTAATTATTTTATTACATAATCGCATTATCCACATATATAAATTAAGCGCTCTTTCTTAATTTTTGTAGTATTATAAAGTTAATTGATTAAACTTCTACTTCCAATATTCAATTTTCACATATATAAAATACAGTTAAAGAAACTAATTACACTACTGAGAACTGATTAATTTGATCTATAAATTTTTTTAATTATTTTGTAACGTGGAAGAAATGAGGGTAACCTCCCTCTCCAAGTCTCACAGAAGGGCAAAATGGTCATTACACTTCAGCTTGGCCTTTTATATTGTCTTCGTTCTCGGACCAACTCGCCTTCCAATCTTTTGGGTTTTCATTTTGCAAAGGAAGAATCTTCCCTTTGCCATTCGACTTTGTTCATCCCTTCAGATCGAAAGGCCAACTTCTTTTTTTCTTTTTCTTTTTTATTTATATTTTTTTCATTCCAATTCTTCAGAATTTTTGCAAGCGTTAAAACACGGAACCAAAACATTTGCTTTAGCATTTTTTGATCAAGTGATTAACAGAGGGAAAAAAACGTAAAAGAAACCGAAAATTTTGATCCATTTTGGCGAATTGGACCTCGTGTTCAATTGGGTTGTGGAATTTAAGGCACAGGAATCGTGGGTTCACGACGAATTTTGATTCTGTTCTCTGGTTGTGTGCTTCGGTGGTGATTCTCTGAAACGGTGTCGTTTTTGGACTTCGCTGACATCGGAGGATGGACTGCAGGGTTTGTGTGACCCCCGACTCCGATTTGTGGGGAAGAGTTGGCGGTACCAGAGGCGACAGCCAGATTGATGGCGGTTTCAGCCACGAGAGTGAGCACGATTTGGCGCTTATGGTTAGCGATTTTTTAGAGAATGGAAGTAGTGGCGCCGAGTCGTGGTGTAGCAGTGACAGCGATTCGGGTCTCTCTGATTTTGCTCAACTCGCTGAGAGGATTCAGGTAATTGTTAAGAACTTCGGTATTGAATGATTTTGTTTGTATTGGGGGAAGTAATTAAAATTAAATTATGCATGTTCTCATTTGATATTAAAGGTGCATGTGTTATTTGGTTTATGTTCTTGTTAGTTTACATTAGTGATTTAGCAAATTCCAATCTTTAATTTCAATTGATTTTTTTTTTTCTGTCTTTGATTGGATTATCTTCACATTAGTGTGTTTAGTGGTAATGCTTTATTTTTACTATGACTCCTTTCGAATGTGATCATTTTCTTGCATGATCTAAATAGCTGAGTTAAACACTAATTTAATACGTTATGATCAAATGATAACTTATTCATGAGCTAAGTATGAAAATTTGTGAAATAAGCTAAAAAGAGAGCATAGGAGGGCCATAGGTCACTTATGCAGACTCTTTCAGAGCTTTATAAGAACATTAGTTGAACCATGTTATACGTGATCGAAATTGAGACAAGTATTCATGTTCAATGTGCCTTGAAAAGTGTGAACCAGCTTAAGCAAACACATACTGAAGAACTATGGCTTTAGTTTGGACATGCATTTCAAATCTCTGATTTTTACTTTTGTTTTGGGTTTTTGATTGAGAAATTGTCACGTGTAATATGTTGTTTTCCATGGGTGGTGGGGTTGGTGGCAGTTTCTAGTCCTTTCTCAATAACTTGAAACTCGAGCATTGCCACATTGGATTTTTATAGGGAAACAGAATAAAGAAAAAAACAGAAAGTAGATACAAAAGAAAAAGAATTGCCTTTTGTATAGTTTACTGTACAAGTGAATGTCTTCCTACCACTTATGTACTTTGGATAAAGGATATGGTTGAAAATAATGACATTTTATGTACTTGGAAATAATGTTTTGAGGTATATCATGATCAGTGTATTTATGGAGTGTTTGTTTGAGAAGATGAGAGAGGGTGGAATTAATATAAGTTGTTTGGTGGGAGAGAAAGAAAGGATAAATAATTCTAGAAATGGTGACATCCATTCTCGTGTATTTTTACTCATTTTTTTTTTCTTTATCACTTTTCATATCTTCTATTTCTCTTCAACTAAACATCTTTAACTTTTACTTTATTTTTCACCTCTAGTTATTCAATTTATCCTCATCCTAGTTATTCTTATTCTATCATGGGTATTAGTGTGTAGGAAGTTGCATCGCCTATTAGTATCTTAGGGAATAGTCTCTGCTAAATCTATCCATATTCTTTACACATGGAGAGTCTATAGATATGGATGATATGCAGAACCTATTACCTATATGTTCTACATATTCTCTACAAAAATGCATTCTTGTTCTCTAAAATATTCTGCTCTATCTTTTTCTAAATCTCCCCTTTTAAAATCAACAGATATTCTAACTTCCCTGACTATCTTTCATGTCTATGAAACAGATCTGTAAGCTATCGGTGGCCCCACATGAGAGCGAGTTGCTTTCAGTTGTACTTTCCTTCATACGGTCAATGAATGAGACCGACCTTAAAGTTATGAATTCTGGTCCCTGCTATGCTAGCTGTATCAGGTTCTATCTGGTGAACTTGATGAGACTTTCTGGTTATGATGCTGGAGTTTGTGCATCTAAATGGCCCGGTAGTGGCAAAGTCCCTGGAGGTATACCATAGTGTGTATGTGTGTGTACATATTATTTCACCAAAATTACAATTCTACTTTTGCTTCAAGTGCTTTTTACCATGTTAAATAATGTTGTTCCACGATTCTACTTGCTCAATCTGCACATGTTTTGCATGTTTTAATTTCAGGTGATTGATTGTTGTTGAAAATTTGTTACACAGGTGATCATGAATACATTGATGTTGTGGTTGACAATAATTCAGGAAGCCAAGAACGATTGATTGTGGATATTGATTTCCGAAGCCACTTTGAAATAGCCAGAGCTGTTGATTCCTATAATAGGATACTGCATTCGCTTCCTGTTGTCTATGTGGGTTCCTATGCAAGGCTGAAACAATTTCTTGGCATAATGGAGGAAGCTACAAGATCTTCTTTGAACCAGAACTCTATGCCACTTCCTCCATGGAGATCTTTGGCATACTTGCAAGCGAAGTGGCAGTCACCATGTGAAAGATACGTGCATCCCGGAGGCAGTAGTAACATTGGTGATGACAATTGCTTTGACCACAAGCAATGCCGTGGACATCTGAAGAGACTGCAATCTTGTCTTCACTCAGGAATGGAAATAGAGCGAATGTTGAAGCCTAGAAACGGTGAAAGTAACTGGAGGATGAAGCCTGAGAGATGGAGACACGCCATGTTGAGGCCTATTTGACATGTACAGGTTTTGGCTTTGAAATTGTGAAGAGAGACTGAAAGAAAATGATACATAATTTTGCGGCTATTTTCCTTGCTCAATGAAGTCTTCATCTTTTGCTACCTAATAAGTCTGATCAACAAACAACAGATTCATATAGGCAGCGGTCTTAGAAACAAACAACAATAAGCCATTATGGTTTCTTTGTTACTTGTCCATGTTTGAGGTGTCGCAATTTCAGAGTCAGAAGTTTTGGTTGGTGTCCAGTGACAATCACCAAGTACTGGCTACCCATTGTGTCTCATAATTCTTCCTTGCCTCGTTTATTTGTTGGGTCTGGGAATTTTTGGTATCATACGTTCTTTTCCTATCTTTCAATATAAATATATATAGTATTATTATGATTATTATTTTTTCAGTGATGAACAATAATAGTCTTTACAATTTCATGTATCTTCATCTGCAGAGTGGTAAGTTTTGGATCTAGTAGGTCTTGTAAGATTTCACTTAAGCATATTGACATAACATAAAATTAGGACATCTTTTTCTTTATCTTGAATAAGAATTAGGTCATGAAAATAAAAAACATTCTATATCTTGAAAACAATTTTTCTCCTAAAGTTAAGGTCAACGTTTTATAAAATTTTTTATTAGATTAAAAGGCTTGAGTGATGTGGTATAACGAAATTAAAGAAATATTTCATGCAATGATTATTGCAATGGAGATGGGGAAACAGTGCAACTAGATATTATGATTGATTTTGAATATTGATTTAGCTTGCAATAAGAAAACAACACAACTATGAAACTTGAGACATGTGCTAACTTTTGAACTTGTGTGCTTGAATATTTTGTTCCTTTCAATTGCTTTAGGAGTATATTTATGATATATTTAGTGAAATTTGTTCGAACAATAAACCAATTTTCGATAAGATAAAAGTAGTTTATCTACAAGTTAAAAAATTAAATTTAAAGTAACGGGAGATAATTTTACTAATTAGTTAATCTATATTTTAATTTTAACGAAACTAATTTCATTTATATTTGCTTTTATTATAAAAGTTTATGAAGTAGTTTCCCACAACATTCACGTGTTTAATAAGATTTGAGCGCAAAGGCAGTTGGGCTACCAATCCCATGATCATCCTATTCAACTAAGGTTTTTTCTTTCTTCACCCCATAATTTTTATCTGGACTCCATAATTTTTAAAATAATCATTTTATCTTTTGCAAAAGTGATTTCTAGATTATCTTTCATTGGTAATCTTTCAGAATGTTTTTTTTAGAATTTTTGAAATAGAATTTTCAAAATAAGATTTTTAGAATAAATTTTCTGAAACATATAAGATATATTTTAGAAGGAACTTTTCAAAATAAATTTTTAGAATAAACTTTACAAAACATATGAAATGTTTTGTGGAATGAACTTTTTAGAATGGTATTGTGAAAATAAATTTTCTAAAATATATGAAATTACTCCGAGACGAGGTTTTTATTATGAAATTTTCAAAATAAGTTTTTTGAAAAATCTATATTATCTTCAGAAATTAATTTTTTGAAACAAGTTTTAATACAAACCCACCGTTTTACTCTCTCTTCGTCCTTCCAAAGAGTACAATAATAATGACAACAACCATAAGAGTAATAGTACTGTGGTTCTATAAGGAGGGTATTTTTGTCTTTTTAGCTTGTTGTATGGGGGTACAAAAATAACTTCAGCTAATACTCTTGATGCAACCATGGACTGGTTGTAAGCTAGCCCAGTTTTTTTTTAAACACCCATTATATATACATATCTTATATTAGTGGTTTCTTCATCTTTTTTTCTTAAATGTTTCATTTTAATAAAAAAATGAGGTGACTAGTTCTTTCCCAAATATTTAATAATGCTATTTCTTTTTACACCTTTTTCATTCCATATTGAATGCATTGCACTGGGTTTACCTTTTATATCGTAATCATTACGAATCTTTTAATTATTTGTTGAATTTTTTAGAGTGGAACTATTTATTGAATTCAATATTTTACTCTAATATTCATGTTATCTTAATAATAATAATAATAATAATGAGTAACTATTAACTCGATGAGCATATCTTTATGATGTTAGGTTTGGTTTTGATGAACCCATTGGGAAAGAGTCTTCGTGCGATCAAGTCATTTTTTATCGTATGTAAAATTTTCTATTCAAATACATGTTAATTTATCAGAATTTGAAGCTAGTTGGTAAATAATTTGAATGCTTAATATAAAAAATATATATATTGCAAGGTTTATGATGGTTTCTAAGTTTATTAAAATTTAATTTATTTTACCTTTGACTGTCTGTAGAAGACAAAAAGAAAGAGTTTGAACTAAAAAAGTGTGGGGATTTTATTGGAGTGGAAGAATCTGATGACTTTGCTAATCAAAATGAATAAATTAAAGTGTGGGGAATTCAGTTTAAACTTGATTTTAATTGGTTTAATATTTGGGTTTGTGTTTTCCAAAACCGTATAATTTCATATTTTTTCTCCATACAAAAATAAATTTTTATTCCTATTAAACATAGGGATTGTAATTAGTTTTCTACAATATTTTTATTAGTTTTTATGATTTATTTCATATTTTTTTGGATTAGGATTTCATATTTTATAACCTCTTTATACTTTCTAGTCTTTATATATTCAAAATTATTTTTATTAGACCTAAGTTCTCATACCAAACATTACTTTAGTATTATGAACAAACTTTTATTATAAGTTGCTTCAAGTTTTTGTGATATCTTTAAAACATACATATAATATAATTTTTGCATTTCTCATTAGTTACTTTCTTTTTAAAGAGAAATTACACTTAATACTCACAAGCTTAAAATAGACATTTTTTATATTTTTTAATAAAATAACATTTATACTTTCTAATTTTTTAATATACACCCGCATTTCTTATGTTTTTAGTAAATAACACTAATTTTTCTTATGTTTATAATAAAGTAGTGTTTATATTCCTCTATTTTTTTCAATGAATATTTATGTTTTTTTTTTATGTTTTTTAATAAATGATATGCACTTCTTTTATATTTAAAGTATAACTCATCTCCCTTTTTTATTTAAAAAGAACATATAAACTAAAACTTAAATAGAAAAATCATAAATATTAAAAATCATTTAAAATATAAAAAATAAAGAGTGTTTTATAAGCAAATGATTTAATTAAGTGAGATGAACACAACTTTATTAAAAATATTAAAAGTAATGTCATTGATTAAAAATATAAGAAGTATAATTGCTTATTAAAAAAATTAAAGAAAATGCCATTGTCACCTATGATAAACTATAAGAAGTAAATGTAATTTTTCTTTTTAAAAGAAAAAAAATAGAAATAATTATTGTTAAGCTTCACATTGAATAACATGAGAAAAAAAAATACACTTCTCAGGTAGGCTATATATCGTGCCAAATTTAAATAGATTCAAATAACGCCTAGTAAGTTTTTTAAAATACTTTTAAAATTGCTTTCTTAATTTAAAATCCTTATGGGAAGAAGTGTAAGTACTGAACAGTTTTTTTCTTTTTTTTTTTCAAATAATAAGATGTTAATGTTTTTATTTTCTTTCTTTCTTTTGTATTCATTTCTTTGACTTTTGTACAATTTTTTTTAATTAGACTCTTTATTTATTCTCTCAATAGTTCATCATTTAATATTTTCGCTTTTACTCCGAGTGTAACGTTCACTTACAATTACGAGGCTCTCCTTATCTCCACCTGACATGATTTATTTATTTTTAAATGTAAAAAATATAACGCAAATATTAATAACTTAAGAAGTAATAGAAATTAAACTCATCATCATCGTCATCTAATGTTATCTATGATACTTTTATTTTTTTTTAAATATATTAAACTAATACGTTTTAACACTACGTTTTATGCTTAAATTTCTTCTTACTTTAACATAAGACATTTCATACTTTGTTTTTCCAAAAAAATATTAATACAAAACCCTCTTATTAAAACACACAATTTCAGTTATAGTATTCAAAATTTTTCCAGCAATTCCATTGTTCATGCCAGGGAAGAATGATCCAAAACACAGTCTGTCAATTTATGATTTTTTGTGTGTAAATTGTAACTGCAAGTCTTGAAGTTCCTTTTAATAATTTTTGTTTCTCTTCAATCAAAGCTAATTTCCGTTGCAAGCTTTTCTCCCCAACTTGGGCATGAATTTACAAAAGATGGAAAAAGAATCCAAAATAGCAAAACAGACACAGTGTTTGTTTCCTTCAATTCATGGGGAATTCATCTTTCTAGTACCATTTTTCAATGTGCTTCAAACGCATATTTAACTCATGTCAGTTTAATTTTCAGTTACGACTTCAATACTTTTTCTCTTCTACTTTTCTTTATTCTTTATCTCTTCTTCCTTTCAATGTCTCTATTTATAAATATAATTTTATTCAAGTTCAAACATTTAGTGTGTGTATACCCAGACTTACTAATAAGATGTTCATTAGTTAAACGTATAAGGAAACTAATCCAATATAGATTGTTACTAAATCTTTTTTTTTTTTTTTAATTTAGTGTGTAAGGGTTTATTCGGAATGACTTTTTTACTAACGTAATGGGTGTATAATTGATTGCTTTATCCAGAAATTGAACACATATAAGAAAATAATTTACTATTACTATTTTTGTCTAGTAAAAGTTTAAATTCTCAC
>Ga0209700_100723_pt1:42500-65476 | contig 65476 bp, 61 predicted proteins | sample SiratroredBW_FD_187528 | JGI IMG/M metagenome (GOLD analysis project Ga0209700, IMG submission 187528) | Root nodule microbial communities of legume samples collected from California, USA - Siratro red BW (SPAdes) (version 2) | ecosystem: Host-associated > Plants > Roots > Nodule... | reverse complement strand
AAAACAAAAACAATACGTATTTCTTATCAGCCAAGGCAATAAAAGAAATAGGATGAACTACAAAAATTCTTTCTCTTTCTAAAAAACTATATAACGTGTACATCCACAGCAATTATATGGCCACGAAAAAAAAAAAACACAAAGAAAAGGGCTCGATTCTCTTTTGGTAATCCTTCGAAGATGAATTCTTAATATTCTCACTCCACCCCAGAACTTTTAGGTCTTTTAACCAACTAATTAAACCACTCGAATATTATGGAAATAGAAACCTTTTTTTGTATCGCAGAAAAAAAGGAAAAAAATAAATAAAGAATTCATTATCTATATATAGATATAGATACTATAGATAATCGAATATACCTAAAAAAATGCATTTATTCTTTAATCATCTAGGAAAAGTATATCTACAGATACCTAAATAGATAAAAGAAATATGTTATGTATGAGAATATAGAAGAGCACAAATTTGTATGAGTATCTATCCCCCATATTCATGGGGATAAAGACTCATACAAATGAATCTTGTGTCAGGAACCAGATTTGAACTGGTGACACGAGGATTTTCAGTCCTCTGCTCTACCAACTGAGCTATCCCGACCATTCTTGCAGCGTAAGACTTTGATTTGAAAAGATTATTGGAATATATGTAAATGAATCTATATCAACTAAGTAAAAAAAAAAAGTTTGTAAGTTAGTTTCCGTAGGAATAATTCTTTTATATTGTTAATCGTTAATTACGCATATTCAAATTCCTTGCTAAAAAAGAAGATATTCAATTATACCTTTCTCATTCAAAAAAATTATATGTGTTTCACATATCTATATATATATTCCAAAACTAGTGACTTGTCATTATGTAAGAAAATTATGATAGATAGGAAATTGATGAAAATAAAAATTACAATTTAGTTGGGAAAGAATAAATCGAATAAAACATATAAATAACGACTTAAAGATAGAGAGGAGATAGATAGGAAAAAAATTAGAAAGTGAAACAGGCTTTTTGGGGATAGAGGGACTTGAACCCTCATGATTTCTTAAGTCGACGGATTTTCCTCTTACTTTCAATTTCATTGTTGTCGGTATTGACATGTAGAATAGGACTCTATCTTTATTCTCATCTGATTGATCAGTTCTTCAAGGGTTTTATCCGATTATGATAAAGTGAATAATTTCATCAATAAATATTCCATCTTTTCGTCAACTTCGAATTGGTTTGATTCACATCTTTCATTTGTGAATATTTTTATCACAAATCGATCTTCATTCAAAAAGAATAATAAATTGAAAGAGTATTTCAGTATATATATGTTTCTAAATGTTTATCTTTGATAAATTCCTGGAATTTTTGTGAAAGGATTCTTTTCCTAATGGAAGAAAAAAAGTCGTCAATTTCGTTTGTTAGAACAGCTTCCATAGAGTCTCTGCACCTATCCCTTTTTTATTATCACTTTCTGAATTTTTATTTGTTTTCAGAAAACAGGATTTGGCTCAGGATTGCCCTTTGTGAATTCCAGGGTTTCTCTGAATTTGAAAATGATCACTTGGTAAGTTTCCATACCAAAACTCAATCCAATTAAGTCCGTAGCGTCTACCAATTTCGCCATATCCCCATCTTTTTTTCGATATTTGAATCTGATTATAATAGAATGCTTTTTTTTTTTCATTTCTATTATAAGAATTATGCGGGAACTTTTGAATTCATTATATACATATTCTTCTATTAAATATTAAAAACCCTTTTTTTTTCTCCAATTTGATTGATTTTATTTCATCTATACTCGATACCTTTATTTGCTTACTTGAATCAGAACTTATTCTAATATCTATATATTAACAATTCAATATACACAGATATAGACCACATATCTACTTATCTTCTATGTACTTACTTATATTCTTTTTCATACAATTTTGAATACTCGAATGGTCGATTCTTTTTTTTTTGTTTTTGCTGAAAAGAAAGAAACAACCCATTTATTCATATACAATTGATATAACTAAAATGAATATAGTGGCTATCAAAAACCATTCTTTTAATGTAGAATTAGACATTTCTTTAGAAATATGGAATTCCTTAATATTTACTAAAATTGACTTTAAATACTACTCAATCAAGAATATTTTTGAAATAAATAAATTGAATAATATATATCTAGAATATTAGATCAAAATAGATTATATTCATTATTATCTTGCACTTTATGTTAGGGACTAACATAACATATAAATAATAGAAATAAGAAATATTGGGTTTGATTTTCTATATTTTCTATGTTTGTATTTATTTTAATTTTGTTATAAATAACTCAAAATTGATAACTAAGATCCCATGAAATTCTTCTGTATATGTATATTTCATTTACGTTAGCCGGTTTAGCTCAGAGGTTAGAGCATCGCATTTGTAATGCGATGGTCATCGGTTCGAATCCGATAACCGGCTTTTCTCAATTTGTTTTTTACATAATTGATAATATATTTTTGAGAAATAAAAAATTGGGAGAGTTCGATCTCTCCGGAAGAAATCAATAAAGGAAAATCAAGAAATGAACCTACTTTTTTGTATTTTTTTATATACAATACAATAAAGTTCGGATATTGATAAAATTCGTCTAATTCTTCTTTGTACTATAAAACTTTAGTAGATTTCGCTTCATTTAGAATTCTATAATATTTTTCATTTCGTTTAGTTTTCATTTTGATTTATAAGATTTTTCATTTTCAAAAAGGAGTTTTTATGTCACGTTACAGAGGACCTCGTTTCAAAAAAATACGTCGTCTGGGATATTTACCAGGACTTACTAGTAAAAGGCCAACAGTAAAAAACGAACTTAGAAATCAATTGCGCTTCAGTAAAAAATCTCAATATCGTATTCGTTTAGAAGAAAAACAAAAATTGCGTTTTCATTATGGTCTTACAGAACGACAATTGCTTAAATACGTTCGTATCTCCGGAAAAGCTAAAGGATCAACTGGTCAGGTTTTATTACAACTACTTGAAATGCGCTTGGATAACATACTTTTTCGATTGGGTATGGCTGCGACTATTCCTCAAGCCCGCCAATTAATAAACCATAGACATGTTTTAGTTAATGGTCGTATAGTGGATATACCAAGTTATCGTTGCAAACCTCAAGATATTATTACAGCGAAGGATGAACAAAAATCGAAAACTCTGATTCAAAATTATCTTGATTCAGCCCCCCGTGATAAAGTGCCAAATCATTTGACTGTTCACCCTTTCCAATATAAAGGTTTGATTAATCAAATAATAGATAATAAATGGGTTGGTTTGAAAATAAATGAATTACTGGTTGTAGAATATTATTCGCGTCAAACTTAAACCTAACTAAAATAACAAGAGTTTTTTTTTGTTACGAGGATTTTCTGCTATTCATATATCATAGACATGGATATGGGAAAATTTCTATTCCTTGCCCACCCGTTATCCACTCTTTTTTTTATTACCGAAAAATTAGGAATAGAGAGTCCATATCAATAAATTTCAAATAATGGTATGCATTGGGATGAGTAATATTGATGAATTTAGTAAAGATTCGGAAAGAGAGGGATTCGAACCCCCGGTAAACAAAAAGCCTACATAGCAGTTCCAATGCTACGCCTTGAACCACTCGGCCATCTCTCCTATATAATGATGCCCAGAAATCGGTTGAATGTTGAATAGTGAATCAGTCATATTTTTCATAAATGCATCAAACCTATTCAAACTATGAAAATACAAAGTAAAATTAAAAAAAAACCTCCTACAAGGTCTTAGGATAAACAAATTTGATTAATGAGTTTCTTTTTACGTTATTTCGCACTGTATTGTACAATTCCTTTATTTGTGGGATTGATTTCTCACACCATAATGAATTCAATTATAGAATGGATTTCTACCTATGCCTAGATCTCGGATAAATGAAAATTTTATTGATAAGACCTTTTCAATTGTAGCCAATATCTTATTACGAATAATTCCGACAACTTCAGGAGAAAAAAGGGCATTCACTTATTACAGAGATGGTGTGATTTGATTCCTTTCCATTTTTTTTTTTTACCGATTTCGGTAAAAAAAAAATGGAAAAAACCCACGCGTGTTGAAGGTGAAATTTGTAAATAAAAAAAAGGATTAATTCCTTCTGTCGTGTATCCTCGATTAATGAAGCCTTATATGCTTGAACTTTAGGTTTCTAGTATTAAGCGAAAGGTTATACCTATACTTATGGGGTTAGGTCAACCCCAAATTACTAGTACTGATAGGCAACATTGGGAAAGAAGCACTACGCTTGGGAATCAAGGACACGAAAACTTTGTATCTATCTATATCCATGGCTTATCGAAATTGGTACTAACAGGAATGGTTGGGACAATAAATATCCATCTCGTTCATATTTTGGATACCCATAGAACCATCGAAGATTATTGAAGTGACAAATTCCAGGAAATTAAGCAGCGTAGAGGACAAAGAAATTGTTGAAGTTATTTTTTTTTATCAAATACCTACATACTGAATGTTAAGAAAGAATTTTTGACAGGAAGGTTGGCTAGAGATTTATTGTAAAAACACTAGCTCTGTTCAGTTGAAAATGAGAATACTGGAATCTTTTTTGATTTTCTGGATTTTTCTCATTACACACATAAGGGGGGGAGCCGTATGAGATGAAAATCTCACGTACAGTTCTGGAGCGGAGATTCTTTGAACCAAATGACGACCGTAACGGATGTCAGCTCAATCTGAAGGAAATTATGCGGAAGCTTTACAGAATTATTATGAGGCTATGCGACTGGAAATTGATCCCTATGATCGAAGTTATATACTTTATAACATAGGCCTTATTCACACAAGTAACGGAGAACATACTAAAGCTTTGGAATATTATTTTCGGGCGCTCGAACGAAACCCATTTTTACCCCAAGCTTTTAATAATATGGCCGTGATCTGTCATTACGTGCGACTATCTCCACTATAGAAAGAAAAAAGAAAAGAACAAGCAAATCCACAAATTTTAATAAAATAAATAGAAAGAATAATAAATAAGAAAGGCTTTCTACATATACATATATCGTCCAAAACAACGATTTTTATCAGCTGTAGCAAAGAAACTTCATAGAAGTCAAAATATGAAGAAATCGAGATGTCTAGATACCCTCTTTTTCTATGGATAAAGGATCTAATTGATAAAGCAAGCATCGTAAGGATCAATTAACACGGTTTTGAGTCGATATCATAAAAACTGCTTACTTATCTCATGATAAATAAAGAAGTCAGGAATCCACTTATGTAATAAAGTAGATCCCCTGATATTTTGAGCAGCGGTGTAGTATCAAATCCCAAAGATAGAAAGTCTTTTCTCTTTACTTACTTTTATTTTTACTTATCAGAACTTATAAGATAAGAAAGAAAAAACTTTTACCAAGATTCTATAGAAATGAATATATCATATATTTTTGTATATTGTATATAAAATCGAGATAGTTACCTTTCAGAAAATTAGAATTATAATGAGGGCGTTAATGCCGATGCTTTATTCCCTTTTCTGAAGGTAGGAGAAAAGATAAAACTAAAAAAAAGATGAAATTCTTTGAAATTCTTTATTTATTAGTCAAAATTCAAGTTTGAAACTCATATTAAGAACTTCTTTTTTTTCTTTTAGTTAACTTCAAGATAATAGAACAAAAAAAAGAATTGACTACTGAGCCGTATGAGTCAGGAAATTCTCAAGTACGGTTCTAAGGAAAGGAATTGACTCACCTATTTCGACCGAGGAGAACAGGCCATTCGACAGGGAGACTCAGAAATTGCGGAATCTTGGTTTAATCAAGCCGCTGAATATTGGAAACAAGCTATAGCTCTTACCCCCGGTAATTATATTGCAGCACAGAATTGGTTGAAGATCACAGGGCGTTTTGAATAAGAACATTCTTTTTCTTTTTTTTCTTATATATTTATCTATCTATATCTATATATAGATAGATAAATATCTATTGTTATAAATTCTTGTTTGTTGTCCGTCCCTATCAATCACAATCAAATTCAAAAATCATTTCTATAGGAACGACCAATCACAGAATTGAAATATATCCCTTCTAATTTTGTTCGATTTTGTCTAGTATTTCATAGAAATAAACGAGATGTGGATACAGTAGAGAATTTTATCCTTTTTTCTGCTATAGAAACTAATATTCAATCAAATTAATAAAAGAAAAGAGACCTTCAGTCAAAAAAAGAAATAAAATACAGGTATATTGCCTAATAATGAATGCTAATGCCTACTCACGAGATTTGAAATAGAGTACATACTAATACTTTATCTAAAAAAAAAAAAAAGAAGTTCCATCTAGCAACTTCTGAATAAAATCTGAATACATTTGATTAGGCTGCACGAAAAATTATTGAACTTCCATTCAGAGTTCCCAAAAAGGTCTTAGAAGATTCAAAAGGGTCCATTGAGCGCCCCACTGTTATGTCATAATAGATTCGAACACTTGCCCCGAATTGACTTCGAGATCATAATTGTTCTAGTGAAAAACTAAAGAAATGAAATTAACTAAGATATCAAATACATGAGAGATAGGAGAGAACAAAACTCAATAGAAACATCTCTAATAAGTTCACTAATTCTGTTTTATATTGGCAGGTCTCTTTGTATGTGTTGTCTGGAAAGAGGAGGACTCAATGATTATTCGTTCACCGGAACCAGAAGTTAAAATTTTGGTAGATAGGGATCCTATAAAAACTTCTTTTGAGGAATGGGCAAAACCTGGTCATTTCTCAAGAACAATAGCTAAGGGACCAGATACTACTACTTGGATCTGGAACCTACATGCTGATGCTCATGATTTTGATAGCCATACTAATGATTTAGAGGAAATTTCCCGAAAAGTTTTTAGTGCCCATTTCGGCCAACTCTCTATCATCTTTCTTTGGCTGAGTGGCATGTATTTTCATGGTGCTCGTTTTTCCAATTATGAGGCATGGTTAAGTGATCCTACTCACATTAGGCCTAGTGCTCAGGTGGTTTGGCCAATAGTGGGTCAAGAAATATTGAATGGTGATGTAGGGGGAGGGTTCCGAGGAATACAAATAACCTCTGGTTTTTTTCAGATTTGGAGAGCATCTGGAATAACTAATGAATTACAACTCTATTGTACTGCAATTGGTGCATTGGTCTTTGCAGCCTTAATGCTTTTTGCTGGTTGGTTTCATTATCACAAAGCTGCTCCAAAATTGGCTTGGTTCCAAGATGTAGAATCTATGTTGAATCACCATTTGACAGGACTCCTAGGGTTGGGGTCTCTTTCTTGGGCAGGACATCAAATACATGTATCTTTACCAATTAACCAATTTCTAAATGCTGCAGTAGATCCCAAAGAGATACCACTTCCTCATGAATTTATCCTAAATCGGGATCTTTTGGCTCAACTTTATCCGAGTTTTGCCGAGGGAGCAACCCCATTTTTCACCTTGAATTGGTCAAAATATGGAGAATTTCTTACTTTTCGTGGAGGATTAGATCCAGTAACTGGAGGTCTATGGCTGACCGATATTATACACCATCATTTAGCTATTGCAATTCTTTTCTTGATAGCAGGTCACATGTATAGGACCAACTGGGGTATTGGTCACAGTATAAAAGACATTTTAGAGGCACATAAAGGTCCCTTTACAGGCCAGGGTCATAAAGGTCTATATGAGATCCTAACAACGTCATGGCATGCTCAATTATCTATTAATCTAGCTATGTTAGGCTCTTTGACCATTGTTGTAGCTCACCATATGTATTCTATGCCTCCTTATCCATACCTAGCTACTGACTATGGTACACAACTGTCATTGTTTACACATCACATGTGGATTGGTGGATTTCTCATAGTCGGTGCTGCTGCGCATGCAGCTATTTTTATGGTAAGAGATTATGATCCGACTATTCGATACAACGATCTATTAGATCGTGTCCTTAGACATCGTGATGCAATCATATCACATCTTAACTGGGTATGTATCTTTTTAGGTTTTCACAGTTTTGGTTTGTATATTCATAATGATACCATGAGCGCTTTAGGGCGCCCTCAAGATATGTTTTCAGATACCGCTATACAATTACAGCCGATCTTTGCTCAATGGATACAAAATACCCACGCTTTAGCACCTGGCACAACAGCCCCAGGTGCAGCAACAAGTACCAGTTTGACTTGGGGAGGTGAAAATTTAGTAGCAGTGGGCGGTAAAGTTGCTTTGTTACCTATTCCATTAGGAACTGCGGATTTTTTGGTCCATCATATTCATGCATTTACAATTCATGTAACAGTATTGATACTCTTAAAGGGTGTTCTATTTGCTCGTAGTTCACGATTGATACCGGATAAAGCAAATCTAGGTTTTCGTTTCCCTTGTGATGGACCTGGAAGAGGGGGTACATGCCAAGTATCCGCTTGGGATCATGTCTTCTTAGGACTATTTTGGATGTACAATTCAATTTCGGTAGTAATTTTCCATTTCAGTTGGAAAATGCAGTCAGATGTTTGGGGTAGTATAAGTGATCAAGGGATAGTAACTCATATCACAGGAGGAAATTTTGCGCAGAGTTCCATTACCATTAATGGGTGGCTTCGTGATTTCTTATGGGCGCAGGCATCCCAGGTAATTCAGTCTTATGGTTCTTCATTATCTGCATATGGTCTTTTTTTCTTGGGTGCACATTTTATATGGGCTTTTAGTTTAATGTTTCTATTCAGCGGGCGTGGTTATTGGCAAGAACTTATTGAATCCATTGTTTGGGCTCATAATAAATTAAAAGTTGCTCCTGCTACTCAGCCCAGAGCCTTGAGCATTGTACAAGGACGTGCTGTAGGAGTAACACATTACCTTCTAGGTGGAATTGCCACAACATGGGCATTCTTCTTAGCAAGAATTATTGCAGTAGGATAATAGCTAGGAGGATTTGAAAATCATTATGGCATTAAGATTTCCAAGCTTTAGTCAAGGCTTAGCTCAAGACCCCACTACTCGTCGTATTTGGTTTGGTATTGCTACCGCACATGACTTCGAAAGTCATGATGATATTACTGAGGAACGTCTTTATCAGAATATTTTTGCTTCTCATTTCGGACAATTAGCAATCATTTTTCTGTGGACTTCCGGGAATCTTTTTCATGTAGCTTGGCAAGGTAATTTTGAGACATGGGTACAGGATCCTTTACATGTAAGACCTATTGCTCATGCAATTTGGGATCCTCATTTTGGTCAACCAGCTGTAGAAGCTTTTACTCGAGGAGGTGCTCTAGGCCCTGTTAATATAGCCTATTCTGGTGTTTATCAATGGTGGTATACAATCGGTTTACGTACTAATGGGGATCTTTATACTGGAGCTATTTTTCTATTAATTCTATCTACTATATCTTTAATAGCGGGTTGGTTACATCTGCAACCAAAATGGAAACCGAGTGTTTCATGGTTTAAAAATGCCGAATCCCGCCTCAATCATCATTTGTCAGGACTATTCGGAGTAAGTTCCTTGGCTTGGACAGGGCATTTAGTCCATGTCGCTATTCCGGGGTCCAGAGGGGAATACGTTCGATGGAATAATTTATTAGGTGTATTGCCGCATCCCGAAGGATTAGGTCCATTTTTTACAGGTCAGTGGAATCTTTATGCTCAAAACCCCGATTCCAATAATCATATATTTGGTACCCCTCAAGGAGCAGGAACTGCTATTCTAACACTTCTCGGGGGATTTCATCCGCAAACTCAAAGTTTATGGTTGACCGATATTGCACACCATCATTTGGCTATTGCGTTTCTTTTTCTAGTTGCTGGCCATATGTATAGAACTAACTTCGGGATTGGTCACAGTATTAAAGATCTTTTAGAAGCACATACTCCTCCGGGGGGTAGATTGGGGCGTGGACATAAGGGTCTTTATGACACAATCAATAATTCAATTCATTTTCAATTAGGTCTTGCTCTAGCCTGTTTAGGGGTTATTACTTCCTTGGTAGCACAACACATGTACTCTTTACCTGCTTATGCGTTTATAGCGCAAGACTTTACTACTCAAGCTGCCTTATATACTCATCATCAATATATAGCAGGCTTCATTATGACAGGGGCTTTTGCTCATGGAGCTATCTTTTTTATTCGAGATTATAATCCAGAACAGAATCAAGATAATGTTTTGGCAAGAATGTTAGACCATAAAGAAGCTATCATATCCCACTTAAGTTGGGCTAGCCTCTTTCTGGGGTTCCATACTCTGGGACTTTATGTCCATAACGATGTCATGCTTGCTTTTGGTACTCCGGAAAAACAAATTTTGATTGAACCTATATTTGCCCAATGGATACAATCTGCTCATGGTAAAACTTCCTATGGGTTCGATATACTTTTATCTTCAACGAATAGTCCGGCGTTCAATGCGGGACGAAGCATATGGTTGCCTGGTTGGTTAAACGCTGTAAATGAGAATAGTAATTCTCTATTCTTAACAATAGGACCTGGAGACTTCTTGGTTCATCATGCTATTGCTCTTGGTTTACATACAACTACATTGATCTTAGTCAAAGGTGCTTTGGATGCGCGTGGTTCTAAGTTAATGCCTGATAAAAAAGATTTTGGTTATAGTTTTCCTTGTGATGGCCCGGGACGAGGCGGAACTTGTGATATTTCCGCTTGGGACGCATTTTATTTGGCAGTTTTCTGGATGTTAAATACCATTGGATGGGTTACTTTTTATTGGCATTGGAAACACATTACACTATGGCAGGGTAATATTTCACAGTTTAATGAATCTTCTACCTATTTGATGGGATGGTTAAGAGATTATCTATGGTTGAACTCTTCACAACTTATCAATGGATATAACCCCTTTGGTATGAATAGTTTATCAGTCTGGGCATGGATGTTCTTGTTTGGACATCTTGTTTGGGCTACTGGATTTATGTTCTTAATTTCTTGGCGCGGATATTGGCAGGAATTGATTGAAACTTTGGCATGGGCTCATGAACGTACACCTTTGGCTAATTTGATTCGATGGAGAGATAAACCAGTGGCTCTTTCCATTGTGCAAGCAAGATTGGTTGGACTAGCCCACTTTTCCGTAGGTTATATATTTACTTATGCAGCCTTCTTAATTGCCTCTACATCGGGCAAATTCGGTTAATTGAATTCTTTATTATATATATCTGGCAAGAATATCATTTCCTTATATAGGCAAGAGAAGCCACTTATACATCCAGGATCCGACTTCTATCATTGATACTAATAGCAAATTCACCATTATTATGGCAAGGAAAAGTGTAATTCAGAGGGAGAAGAAGAGACAAAAATTGGAACAGAAATATCATTTGATTCGCCGATCCTCAAAAAAAGAAATAAGCAAAGTTCCGTCGTTAAGTGATAAATGGGAAATTCATGGAAAATTAGAATCACTACCGCGTAATAGTGCACCTATACGTCTTCATCGACGTTGTTTTTCGACGGGAAGACCAAGAGCTAATTATCGAGACTTTGGATTATCTGGACACATACTTCGAGAAATGGTTCATGCATGTTTCTTGCCGGGTGCAACAAGATCCAGTTGGTAAGGATTCCCAATTATCTTCATTTTTTTTCATTTTATTATCAGCGATCATAGGAGGGTCCCTTTACCTTTATGTATAAATGGTTTATTCTATTTGTATATATATGGTAAAGGGATGCATTAAATCTTTGTTTTTGTTCATTAGTTATCAATTCTTTTTTTTATCGCGGAGTAGAGCAACGTGGTAGCTCGCAAGGCTCATAACCTTGAAGTTACGGGTTCAAATCCCGTCTCCGCAACTTTTTGAATTTGATAAAAACAAGGTTTCAATAAGGGCATTATACGCAGTAAATTATATGGCATTTTTCATACTATGACTATGAAATATATAGGGCGGATAGCGGGAATCGAACCCACGTCTTCTCCTTGGCAAAGAGAAATTTTACCATTCGACTATATCCGCATTTTCATTGTACTTGATATGCGATTCTATTTGTACAGAGATGGGCCTTATATTTATTCTATTAGGGATAATTCAAAAGAAATGTATAGAATAGATATTGTCTCCCAAATCAAATATTTGATATTACTATTCATTTTTATCAAGAATTCCTATTTCTATTATTATATTATATATTCTTTTTTTCTATGTATCTATAGAATTGAATTGAAATTATCATTCTATCGAATATTTGAATTTACTTTTTGAATACAAAAGAAAGTTCCTATTCATATTAATTGAATAGAATAAAAAATTCTATTTATCTATATAGAGATACAGATAGATATTCTATATTCTTAATTAATTACTAGACGACGTATAAATAGATTGATAGTAATTAATTTGAATATTCTATTCATAGGAATATGATATGAATACAATATTCAAATTAAATTAAAATTTTTATATTTCATTTTTTCTATTTTATTTATTTGAGTTTCACAATGTACCACCATATAAGTATAAGATATAAGATTTTTCCAATAGAAGAAGTTTACTCCCCCTTATAATGTAATGTGTTATAGTTTTCTTTTTTTTTTAGGAACTGATCTATTCCCTTTTTTATATGCCTGACAATCTGAAATAATTCTGAGGGAGGGGTCATTTCGTTTTTAATCTAGAATAAAAAGAACTTCAAGAAATGAGAGAATTAAGAATACCTACTAGAAACACTAATCCAATCCATAATGATGTACCGGAAAATAGAACATTTTTGTTATTTGACCAACCTTCAGGAGAAGCAAATAAAACAGGTACACTAATCAATAAAAGAAATGAAATAGCAATTAATGCAAAAACAGCTAATTGGAAAGCAATAGTCATGTTTCTAATCCTCCAATTTACCAACAAAATAACTTTACCATTTGATCCCCCAACCCCTTAATGCCTTTATTGACATGACAAAAAAATTTGTAAATGGAAAAACGCAGAAGGGTTGTATCATGAATTCATTGATTTTAGATAAATTATTATCAACCCTTTTGAGGCTTGGATCGAGGATAGTTTTTTTACTTCACAAAAAGGCATGCTGGATTTTGCACCTATATACATACCGATAGAAAACTAAACCAATAGATTCACATAGAATACCTTTCCTATGGATGGATAGATAATAGAAAGGATATCCATTCATATGCTCATGGTCTATTCAGTGGAATAAAGATAAAAAAAAATATATATATATATTAGATATTAGCTTTTGGAGAGATGGCTGAGTGGTTGATAGCCCCGGTCTTGAAAACCGGTATAGTTTGAAAAAAAGAACTATCGAGGGTTCGAATCCCTCTCTCTCCTTTTTTTCGGTGAATAGATTTGTTTCTTTTCTTAGTTTCTATCGAAACTTTTTTTTCGATAGAAACTAAGAAAAAAGGAAAAGAAATTCGTCTTTACGACTCGCTCCACTCAACCAAATATTTATAGTAAAAGAGAAAGTGATTTCTACTTCATTGGATCTCATGTCTCAATTAAGAGGAGTCATGGAAAGAACAGGTTCAAAATCGCGATCAATTCCTTTTTCAAATCCTGCGGCAGCTGCGCGAGCTCTTCCCGCGTGCCATAAATGGCCTACAAATAGAAAGAATCCTAGAACAAAATGAGAAGTAGCTAACCAACTTCTAGGAGAAACATAATTGACTGCATTAATCTCTGTAGCTACGCCACCCACGGAATTTAAGGAACCTAAAGGAGCATGAGTCATATATTCCGCAGAACGACGTTCTTGCCAAGGCTGTATATCTTTTTTCAGTCTACTCAAGTCTAAACCATTAGGACCCCTTAGAGGTTCTAACCAAGGAGCACGCAAATCCCAAAAACGCATAGTTTCTCCGCCAAAAATAACTTCGCCAGTCGGAGAACGCATTAGATATTTACCTAAACCTGTAGGTCCTTGAGCAGATCCTACATTAGCCCCAAGACGTTGGTCTCTAACTAGAAAAGTAAATGCTTGAGCTTGAGAAGCTTCTGGACCAGTGGGCCCATAAAACTCACTAGGATAAGCGGTATTATTAAACCAGACAAAGCAACAAGCAATAAAACCAAAAACAGATAAAGCACCTAAACTATAAGATAAGTAAGCTTCTCCAGACCATACAAGTGCACGCCGAGCCCATGCAAAGGGTTTGGTTAAGATATGCCAGATTCCACCAAGTATACAAATGGAACCCAACCATACATGCCCTCCAATTATATCTTCCAAATCGTCCACACTAACAATCCATCCTTCGCCCCCAAAAGGTGATTTTAATAAATATCCAAATAGAATACTTGGACTAAGGGTCAAATTGGTTATTTTTCTTACATCTCCTCCCCCCGGAGCCCATGTATCATATATACCTCCAAAATAAAGAGCCTTGAATACTAGAAGAAAAGCACCTATACCTAACAAGATTAAGTGAATACCCAAAATTGTAGTCATTTTATTTCTATCTTTCCATACATAACCGAAGAACGGAAAAGATTCTTCAAGAGTCTCAGGTCCCAGAAGTGCATGATAAATACCGCCAAAGCCCAATACTGCCGAGGAAATTAAGTGAAGTACTCCAGACACAAAGTATGGAAAGGTGTCTATAACTTCCCCCCCAGGACCTACTCCCCAACCTAGAGTAGCTAGATGGGGAAGCAAAATTAAACCTTGTTCATACATAGGCTTCTCGGGTACGAAATGAGCCACTTCAAAAAGGTTCATTGCTCCGGCCCAGAATACTATTAATCCAGCATGGGCTACATGGGCCCCTAATAGTTTACCGGATAAATTGATAAGTCGGGCATTCCCGGCCCACCAAGCGAAACCGGTAGTTTCCTGGTCACGACCAGTTAAAGCTAAAGTTCCATTAAAGAGCGTTTCCACGTGGTAGAACCTCCTCAGGGAATATAAGGTTTTCATGAGGCTGATCTTGAGCTGCCATCCACGCACGAATACCTTCGTTTAAGAGAATATTTTTGGTGTAGAAAGTCTCAAATTCAGGATCTTCCGCTGCGCGGATTTCTTGAGAAACGAAGTCATAAGCACGTAAGTTCAGGGCCAAACCGACTACCCCAAGAGCACTCATCCATAAACCAGTTACTGGTACAAATAACATAAAGAAATGTAACCAACGTTTATTGGAAAAAGCAACCCCAAAGATTTGGGACCAAAAGCGATTAGCAGTAACCATTGAATAAGTTTCTTCAGCTTGGGTTGGGTTAAAAGCACGGAATGTATTTGCACCATCACCATCTTCAAATAAAGTATTTTCTACGGTTGCACCATGAATAGCGCATAGTAGTGCAGCGCCCAATACACCAGCAACTCCCATCATATGAAATGGGTTTAATGTCCAATTATGAAATCCTTGGAAAAAGAGGATGAATCGAAATATAGCTGCTACACCAAAACTAGGAGCAAAGAACCAACCAGACTGACCTAGTGGATAAATAAGGAATACAGAAACGAAAACAGCAATTGGACCTGAGAATGCGATCGCATTATAAGGTCGTAATTGAACAGATCGAGCAAGTTCAAATTGACGTAACATGAAACCTATTAATCCGAAAGCACCATGGAGAGCAACAAAAGTCCACAGACCACCTAACTGACACCAACGGGTAAAATCTCCCTGTGCTTCAGGACCCCACAGTAACAACAAAGAGTGTGCTAAACTATTAGCGGGAGTGGAAACTGCAGCGGTTAAGAAGTTGCAGCCTTCTAAATAAGAACTTGCCAAGCCGTGAGTATACCATGAAGTTACAAAGGTCGTACCTGTAAACCAACCCCCCAAGGCGAAATAGGCGCAAGGAAAGAGTAATAGACCGGACCAACCCACAAAAACGAAACGGTCCCTCCGCAACCAGTCATCCATAATATCAAATAAATCATTTTCATCTTTGGTAAATTTACCAAGAGCTATAGTCATAACGATCCTCCTATTCAACTATTTCAACCATTTCCCAACACCTCATAGAGCATTTTCAGAGATGAGACGGACCTTTATCATTTATCTCTCTTCATTTCTCTCTATATATAGAGAATTTGATAATCTACTTTCCCTTGTTTTCTAATCGGTTTCGAATAAAAAATCAATCATTTATGGGTCTATTGATATCTAGGGCAAATCCATGAACTCGATGGAGTTATTCCTTATCTATTCTTAAAAATATCCCAAGTCAGAAATAATAAAATCTCCTATGACTCTAAAATCCGATAGAAATTTTTTTTTTAAGAACTGTTCAAGAAACAAATGATCCCCTCTTTCACTCCTTATACTTATACCCAGCGGATCCTCAGACATATTTCTCTCCTTTCATCAAATAAACTTATTCTTGAATTTTGTTTGTGAATTGACTTCTATTTTGTCTAGGAAACTACTCTAGGATCATAGATTTTATAAATTTCTATTTCATTTACAGTTTTTTCTTTTTATTATTTCATTTTTTTTAATAAATACTATAATAAAAAGAAAAAACTGTAAATGAAAGTTTCTATCTCATATATATTAATTGCTGGAAAAATATCGTACGCATCGATATGAAAAGAAACTATTTGATACGCGAAGGCATAATTTAATGTAAATTTTTATTATTTCTATAAGATTCTATCTAATAGAAATAATAGAAATTTCTTTTTCGGAAAAAAAAAGATGTTTCATTTTAATAAAAACTTGTTTGGTGGAACTTGGAATTGGAATTAAGGCCCTTAAAGAAAAGGCATACCCATTTTTTTTACTTCAGGAACAAGAATATTTAATTGGAAATATTGAGAGATTCTTAGGTAGTCTAAACGAAAAAAGTATTAAAAAGAAAATAAAAAAAAAGATTGTTCGAATTTCATCTTTATCAAATTTGAATATCAGAATAGTAGATATAAATAGAATTCAACGGGTTAGGTCCACTTACTTTTTTTTATTTTTCTATTTTTAATAATTGAATTTTACACTTTTTGCATTTTTATTACTTTCATTACTCTATTCTAATGAAAATCTACGATTACTTTCTTTTTTATTACAAATAGAAACTTTTTCAAAATAGCAAGAATCTTTCTCTTCTTCCTTCAAATAGAAAGACTATTGCTTTTGAAAAAAAAGTCAAAAGCCCCTTATCGGATTTGAACCGATGACTTACGCCTTACCATGGCGTTACTCTACCACTGAGTTAAAAGGGCCCTTTTTCTTTCAATTCCTAAATAAGGAACTAGCATGACTAGTACATCTATTTGTTACTGTGTATACTTAGTATACTTATTCTATCAATTTATATAAATTATATAAATGAAATGATATAAATGGAATTAGAATAAATGTATATCAATAGCTATTATTTGCATAATGACTCATCAAAGAACAAAAAATATGATTTACCTAGTGAATAGAATATAGTTAAAAAAAAGAATTGATTAAGATTGGATTTGATCAATATAAAAAGAATACATTCTTTCATTTCAAAATGGATTCTTGAAGTCATTCTAATCATAACACTAAATTCATTTTATTGATACATAAATGTACTCACAAATTCAAATATTTCATCGAATCATTGATAAAATGGATTCAATATGTTCTGTCCCTAAAGCAAATTTTTCTTTTTTTTTAATTATTTTCAAAAACTTGCGGATCTCTATCCTTCTTACCCAATTTCCAAAGTTTTTTTTCCCGGCTTAGTTTTAGATCGAAATCTACCTATCGAATCTTAGTATTAGTAATCAATGACCGAAATGAAGTTTGAACTTCCCGTCCTTCGCAACAAACTAATCATTCCCGTAACGAATTTTCTCTTTATTTGAACATTACTTCTTTTTTTTCTTATTATGACTTGAATAAAACAAATTTCGAAATAGAAATGATTAATAAAAAATTTCTATCGAATTCTGAAAGAGCGAAAAATCTTTTTTTTTATCGAATCATATCATTATATTGACAATTGCAAAAAACTGTTCATACTATGAACGTAGTATAATGGCGGTCGGGCAAGTATGCCCCCATCGTCTAGTGGTTCAGGACATCTCTCTTTCAAGGAGGCAGCGGGGATTCGACTTCCCCTGGGGGTAGGGTTTTACGAAAGGAAGTTGATCAAGAATTTTCAATAAAAACTGAAATGTATTCTTCCTATTGTGCTGGGTCGATGCCCGAGCGGTTAATGGGGACGGACTGTAAATTCGTTGGCAATATGTCTACGCTGGTTCAAATCCAGCTCGGCCCAAGAATTTGCCGATCCACTATGAAATTCTATAACCCATTTATAGTTCTCCGGAAATGACTGATGTGCTCTAATATGGAAGAATCAAAATATTCAAAATATCTAAGGTTTTTTCTTTTTTTCTGTATTACATATTTCCTTCCATAAATTCGAATCTTGCTAATAATCTGTATTCATGTCAAGATCTGTAAGTATAAAATCTAGGGAAAAATTGAAAAAAAAAAGATTTTTTTTTCATTGATTCAATTTTCAATCGATTTGTCAATAACAAACGGATTACGAGTAATTTGTGTCGATCCCACTAAAGTGGAGATCGATATACATATCAATATATACAAAAATACGCTTTTTTCATTTACAACAAAATGGTTCAAATCCGAAATAGAAAAAGAAAAGGTTTGACAGAAACGGTCCGTAAAAATATTTATACAGTACACCCCTTTCCCTGGGATTGTAGTTCAATTGGTCAGAGCACCGCCCTGTCAAGGCGGAAGCTGCGGGTTCGAGCCCCGTCAATCCCGTTGGATACAAATCCAAAAAAAGAAAAAATAAATCAATTCATTTTTTGTGTATTTGTAGGGAATCAAATTGATAAACAAAATTGGATTTCTAATGGGGCTCCCCCCTGCTTTTTCATTTGTTTCGACGCAAAAGGAAGGAAAGGAATTTTGTAATTTCATCAAGAAGAACTGTTTTTTTGTTTTCTTTAGTATGGATAAAAGATCTTCCTATGTTATACTATTTCATGAGTTGATTTGATAGCTCAGATTTTGTGATTCATGATATTGATCCGATTTGATATCATCAAAATCCAATTTATACCATTGTTGAAAGATTTATCATCTCTATGGGATTAAATCCCGAATTTTTTTTTATTGGAAATTTAAGAGAAATAGAACATAATAAAGATTATGGAAGTAAATATTCTCGCATTTATTGCTACTGCACTGTTTATTCTAGTTCCTACTGCTTTTTTACTTATAATTTATGTAAAAACGGTAAGTAAAAGTGACTAATTTCACTGAACTATGACTTCTTCATTTTTAGGAATAATTTAAAAAAATGATCGTACAATCAGCGTAATCCAGATAGTAGAAATCTATTTTATTTCTACTATCTGAGAATTGCGTCCAATTTTTTTTATTTGAGATTCTTTTTACAAACAATTCCGGTATCTTATGATAAAAAGGGGGTAAAAAAACAGGAATGGTAATTACACAGTCCACCATTTTCCATATATATATAACCAGGTTAAGCGTCAGTTCATCGAAATAGAAATTTTAAGAAGAATTTGATTGGAGTAGGAATCCATTTCTTCTTCTTTTTGATTCCCTTGATTTTCTCAAAATATGAATATGGGAATAATTCAAATATTTGTTTGATTGAAAGAGTATTTTCAATTCCTATAAGATATATAGAATACATTACACTACTAGAATAGACTAGAATCCTAAAATGAAGATATATTTTCTATTTGAACTCAATTAATTAGTATAACTGAAATATTTTAATTCAATAGTTCAGAAATTCAAAAACTTAGGTAGAAAACAAAAAGGTTACTTGGATCCCTTAACTCAATTTTGAATATCCCTATAGTCCACTTCTTCCCCATACTACGAGGGAAAGGGAAAATGAAAAAACTACCATTAAAGCAGCCCAAGCAATACTTACTATATCCATGTCAATTTTGTCTCCTATCTCTATAAATATGAAGGAACTATTTCATTATTTTTTAAAATTTTTTCTTCTATTATCTTTTTTGTGTTATTCGCTAAAAATACTATAATAGTGGAATTGCTGTTACAGAGTCAAAAAAAGGATTCTGGGCTAACATCATTGACCAAAAACAAGAATTCATTCTATCTATTAGAACATCTAAAAAGTTTTTTTGATTCTTTTTAGTAAAATCGGAAAACATTAAGCATAAAAAAACATCCTAGGAAGTTCTAAGTAAATGAATGTTACTAACAGGTGGGAATAATAAGATTTCTCTTTTATCCCCTCATTTCCTTAAGAATTTCATAAAAAAGAATCAAGACAAATGAATTTGCATACTTATACTCTTCTTTCTATTTGAAAGAATCCCTTAAATGTCTCCCGATTCGTTTTCTAAAATAACTAAAAAAACTGTTTCTCTTTTTTATTCGATTTTAGAATCAAAACTTTTTCATTTTATTAGAATATAGAATATTAAAATCGAAAGAATCCTTTCGATATTACGAAAGCGAATTAGCTAAATGAAAGCTATTCAATCTAATTTATCTAAATAATATTGATAAAATGTGGAAGCACTCATAAACTTGACATTAGTCTGTATACAAGGTTTTTCTTCTGCCTTTTCTCTAACTAAAAAAGGAATTCCCTATCCGACTTATTCTTATCCAATCTAATAAAAGACCCAGTCAGGAGACAGACATTACAATAGTTGTGTAGTGAAAGAACTATCATTTCTAAAATTATTGATTCCTTTTCACTACTAGAATCTTTCCTTGAATCCGAGACGAAAATATTTACAGCATTTTTTAGAACAAACAAAGCTACTGATGCTTAGAATTGAGAATCAAACGCAATTCTCAAGACTCCTTTTCCCTCCCTCGCTTGCTTCTGTTGGAAAAAAAAGTTTTCTAAAAAAACGTAATAGAATCTTTCATTTCAAGTGTCTTATCGATCAGGCGACACCCGGATTTGAACTGGGGAAAAAGGATTTGCAGTCCCCCGCCTTACCACTCGGCCATGCCGCCAATAAAAATATAGATATGAAGTATATGAGAATACTCCCCCTTTTTTCTATTGAAAAATTTAAAAACAATCTTGAGACAAATCACAACCGTTAACTATTCATTTATGAATTATTCTTGAATATTTGAATATAAAATGGTTTTTTTTATGAGATCAGAAAATAAAAATTGATAAATAACCAATCAATATTGCTTTTTTATTAAAAAACTTTGTTCATTCCAATTATAACAGCAACTGTCAATATATGTAAACCCTAGAATAGAAATTTGAATTGTTACACAGATCTAATCGAGTATCTTATCCATATCTATATAGATATATCTATATAGATATAGAATACCGATACTATACGGAATTTTCAAGAAATTCTCGTGCTTCTCCTTTACAATTTTCAATAGAAAATTTGTAAAAATTCACACGACATGTGATGTGTTATCCTGAACAAATATGACTGCAATACAGTTAGAGACAGATCTATAGCTGGAGTTAAATATATGCATATTTCAAAAATACAAGCCTTATTACATTACACATTACATACTCTAATCATATTCTCCCCAAAATACTTCACTTCAAAATATCTCTTTTCTTGACAATCCCGAATGGATTTTTTTTTGTATCCAATTGAATTTGAATATGTAATATCATAATAATGATAGAAATGAAATGCATTTTTTTATATTCCTAAAAAAAATCTTGAAATCCCAGTAGAATTTTCCAATCCTTTTTTAGATTAGAATTTTGATTCTATCTGTTTGTTTTGTTGCAAATTCCTTCCTTCGAAGTTGAGTAGAAAATTTTATTATTTCTTTCTTTTTCATAATAGGTATTTCATAGACTAATAAATATTTGATACACGGGATTAGGTAAAATTTCATGTAATTCAGTATAAAGAATAGAAATTCCAGTATTGCTAAATGGATTCATGTGATTTGATGAAGCATGACAGCAAATCGTGGAATATTTTTCGATAAAATTCACGGGGAAATTGAAAATGCTTGGGAGTGGAAATGAAGAAATGTCTACACTACCTGGATTGAATCAGATACAATTTGAAGGGTTTTGTAGGTTCATTGATCGGGGCTTAACAGAAGGGCTTTTTAAGTTTCCAAAAATTGAGGATACAGATCAAGAAATTGAATTTCAATTATTTGCCGAAACATATCAATTATTAGAACCCTTGATAAACGAAAAAGATGCTGTATATGAATCACTTACATATTCTGCTGAATTATATGTATCCGCGGGATTAATTTGGAAAAGTAGTAGAGACATAAAAAAACAAACTATTTTTGTTGGAAACATTCCTCTAATGAATTCTCTGGGAACTTCTATAGTAAATGGAATATATAGAATTGTAATCAATCAAATATTGCAAAGTCCTGGTATCTATTACCGTTCAGAATTGGACCCTCACGGAATTTCGGTCTATACTGGCACTATAATATCAGACTGGGGGGGTAGATTAGAATTAGAGATTGATAAAAAAGCAAGGATATGGGCTCGTGTGAGTAGGAAACAGAAAATATCTATTCTAATTCTATTATCAGCTATGGGTTCGAATTTAAGCGAAATTCTAGAAAATGTTTGTTATCCTGAAATTTTCGTGTCTTTCCTAAATGATAAGGATAAAAAAAAAATTGGGTCAAAAGAAAATGCCATTTTGGAGTTTTATCGACAATTTGCTTGTGTTGGGGGAGATCCAGTATTTTCTGAATCTTTATGGAAAGAATTACAAAAAAAATTTTTTCAACAAAGATGTGAATTAGGAAGAATTGGTCGACGAAATATGAACCAAAAGCTTAATCTTGATATACCCCAGAACAATACATTTTTGTTACCACGAGATATATTGACAGCTGCGAGTCATTTGATTGGCATGAAATTTGGAATGGCTCTACTTGACGATAGAAATCATTTGAAAAATAAACGTATTCGTTCCGTAGCCGATCTTTTACAAGATCAATTTGGATTGGCCCTGGTTCGTTTAGAAAATATGGTTAGAGGAACTATATGTGGAGCAATTAGACATAAATTGATACCGACTC
>Ga0209700_100723_pt1:0-40000 | contig 65476 bp, 61 predicted proteins | sample SiratroredBW_FD_187528 | JGI IMG/M metagenome (GOLD analysis project Ga0209700, IMG submission 187528) | Root nodule microbial communities of legume samples collected from California, USA - Siratro red BW (SPAdes) (version 2) | ecosystem: Host-associated > Plants > Roots > Nodule | place... | reverse complement strand
TATATAAAACTGGCATGTCTAGTAACTCATGCGTGGTATTTGAAACGTCTTCCTAGTTATATCGCAAATCTTTTAGATAAACCTCTAAAAGAATTAGAAAGTCTAGTATACGGCGATGTGTGATTTGATCAAAATTTTTATTGTACAGATTCCAAATGAGAAACTGTCATTTCATTTAATTGGGATGCCCTGAATCTGACATGTCTCTTGGGCTGAATAACATGAAGCTCAGAATTATGGATGTATTGAATACTCCCTAATAAAAAGGGAATTGGTCTAGGGTCAATTCAGTAACAAAAAAAGATGAAATTAGAAATAGAAATTTCTAACTCTATGCACCTCGTGAAAAAAAAATCAATCTTTTTTCTTGTAGAATTAGCTATTCCATCTTTTTTTTTTAGAAAGAACTTCAATTATGTTCCAAATAAAGAAATCTATCGTGGTTGCTAAAGTCTATATATCGCTTATAGGCTTAAGGACAGCCTTACATAACTATCGAGGCGGCGTTTGGACCTAAAAGATCGAATGCAATGATACATAGACAAATAAATCTCTTATGAATTTGAGAATACTCCTTTATTTCATTTTCTTTTTATTGAATTAATCAATTTAAGGAGATTCCGCATTCGAAGGGGGGTAGACTACTCAAGAATCTTACTTTTCTGTCTTAAAAGAGAATTGGATAAATAATTAATAAAATCAATAAGAAAAAAAGAATCCGTAATGTTCATTGGTATTTATTGAGAACTTGAGTAAAGAGTAAACCTTTTTTATTTTAGATTAGAATTTTTTTTTTAGAATTTGATAGAATTTGAAAATGAAAAACCTTTGCTTTTTTTATTTTGTATAAATACTTGAGCCGGATGAGAGGAAACCTTCACGTCCGATTTTGAAAGGGGGAGATCTTATTGGATTGGATCCTATCTAAATTTTTCGTTTGCTAGACCCGTAGTTAAAAAACCCACTTTCTTACGATTACGAGGTTCATTCGAATATGAAATCCAATCTTGGAAACACAGCATACCACTTTTTTTTACTACCCGAGGTTTTGATATATTTCGAAATCGAGAAATTTCAAGCGGAGCTGTTGCTATCCGAGAACAATTAGCCGATCTGGATTTGAGAATTATTATGGATTATTCGTTGATAGAATGGAAAGAATTAGGGAAAGAGGGATCCCTGAACAATGAAAACGAATGGGAAGATCGAAAAGTTGGAAGAAGAAAGAATTTTTTGGTTCGACGTATAGAATTAGCTAAGCATTTTATCCGAACAAATATAGAACCAGAATGGATGGTTTTATGTCTCTTACCAGTTCTTCCTCCCGAATTGAGACCGATTATTCAAATAGATGGGGGGAAATTAATGAGCTCGGATATTAATGAATTATATAGAAGAGTTATCTATCGGAATAATACTCTTATCGATCTATTAACAACAAGTAGATCTACTCCAGGAGAATTAGTAATATGTCAGGAGAAATTGGTACAAGAAGCCGTGGATACACTTCTTGATAATGGAATCCGCGGACAACCGATGAGGGACGGTCATAATAAGGTTTACAAATCATTTTCTGATATAATCGAGGGCAAAGAGGGAAGATTTCGCGAGACCCTACTTGGGAAACGGGTTGATTATTCGGGTCGTTCTGTCATTATTGTAGGTCCATCACTTTCATTACATAGATGTGGATTGCCCGGCGAAATAGCAATAGAACTTTTCCAGACATTTCTAATTCGTGGTCTAATTCGAAAACATTTTGCTTCGAACATAGGAATTGCTAAGAGTAAAATTCGGCAAAAAGAACCGATTGTATGGGAAATACTTCAAGAAGTTATGCAGGGACATCCCGTATTGCTAAATAGAGCACCTACTCTGCATAGATTAGGTATACAGGCATTCCAACCCATTTTAGTAGAGGGGCGTGCTATTTGTTTGCATCCATTAGTTTGTAAGGGATTCAATGCAGACTTTGATGGCGATCAAATGGCTGTTCATGTGCCTTTATCTTTAGAAGCTCAAGCAGAAGCTCGTTTACTTATGTTTTCTCATACGAACCTCTTATCTCCAGCTATTGCGGATCCAATTTCCGTACCAACTCAAGATATGCTTATTGGACTTTACATATTAACGAGTGGGAATCGGCGAGGTATTTCTTCAAATAGGTATAATCCACGGAATTGCAGAAATTTGAAAAATGAAATAATTCCAAATAATAACTATAAGTATACGAAAAAAAAAGAACCTTTTTTTTGTAATTCTTATGATGCAATTGGAGCTTATCAACAGAAAAGAATAACCTTCGATAGTCCTTTGTGGCTCCGGTGGCGACTAGATCTACGCATTATTTCGTCAAGAGAAGTTCCTATCGAAGTTCACTATGAATCTTTAGGCACCTATCATGAAATTTATGGGCATTATCTAGTAGTAAGAAGTACAAAAAAACAAATTCGTTCTATATACATTCGAACCAATGTAGGTCATATTTCTTTTTATCGAGAAATCGAAGAAGCTGTACAAGGTTTTTGCCGGGCCTATTCATATGATATCTAATCATATAGCTGGTTGTATCTAAGATAAACAAATTTATGATACCGGTGTAAATTCAGGTCTTCATGATTTTACAAGGAGCCTAGTTTTTCAATTTCTCAATTTCTACACAAATTAAGATAAAGAAAAGGCAGTTTTTCAATCATTGACTCAAACCCATTGTTGAACTGAATCAATCCCACTGAGTGGAATAGGGAGGTACTTATGGCAGAACGGACCAATCTAATGTTTCACAATAAAGTGATAGGTGGAACTGCCATTAAACGACTTATTAGCAGATTAATAGATCACTTCGGAATGGCATATACATCACATATCCTGGATCAAGTCAAGACTCTGGGATTCCGCCAAGCTACGGCTACATCCATTTCATTAGGAATTGATGACCTTTTAACAATACCTTCTAAAGGATGGCTAGTCCGAGATGCTGAACACCAAAATTTGATTTTGGAAAAACAGCATCATTATGGAAATGTACATGCGGTAGAAAAATTACGCCAATCCATTGAGATATGGTATGCTACGAGTGAATATTTTCGACAAGAAATGAATCCTAATTTTAGAATGACCGATCCTTTTAATCCAGTCCATATAATGTCCTTTTCGGGAGCTAGAGGAAATGCATCTCAAGTACACCAATTAGTAGGTATGAGAGGATTAATGTCGGATCCACAAGGACAAATGATTGATTTACCTATTCAAAGCAATTTACGCGAAGGGCTATCTTTAACAGAATATATAATTTCTTGCTACGGAGCTCGTAAAGGGGTTGTAGATACTGCTGTACGAACATCAGATGCTGGATATCTTACACGTAGACTTGTTGAAGTGGTTCAACATATTGTTATACGTCGAACAGATTGTGGTACCATTCGAGGAATTTCAGTAAATACCCAGAATGAAATGATGCCGGAAAGTAGTTGGACACAAACATTAATTGGTCGTGTATTAGCAGACGATATATACAGAGGTTCACGATGCATTGCCGTTAGAAATCAAGATATTGGAATTGGACTTTTCAATCAATTGAAAACCTTTCAAACACAACCAATATCTATACGAACTCCTTTTACCTGTAGGAATACATCTTGGATCTGTCGATTGTGTTATGGCCAAAGTCCTACTCAAGGTCACTTGGTGGAATTAGGAGAAGCCGTAGGTATTATTGCGGGCCAATCCATTGGAGAACCGGGCACTCAATTAACATTAAGAACTTTTCATACTGGCGGAGTATTCACAGGGGGTACTGCAGAACAGGTGCGAGCACCTTCGAATGGAAAAATTAAATTCAATGAGGATTTGGTTCATCCTACACGTACACGTCACGGGCATCCTGCCTTTCTATGTTATATAGACTTGTATGTTAGTATTGAAAATGGTGACATTATACATAATGTGACTATTCCACCAAAAAGTTTTCTATTAGTTCAAAATAATCAATATGTAAAATCAGAACAAGTGATTGCCGAGATTCTGGCAGGAACATACACTTTGAATTTAAAAGAAAAAGTACGAAAACATGTTTATTCTGACTTAGAAGGAGAAATGCATTGGAGTACCGATGTGTATCATGCATCAGAATTTAAATATAGTAATGTCCATATCTTACCAAAAACAAGTCATTTATGGATTTTATCAGGAAAATCAGACAGGTCCGGTTCAGTCTCTTTTTCAACCCGAAAAGATCAAGATCAATTGAACATTCATTCTCTTTCTACAGGAGAAAGAGATATTTGTAACCATTTAGCAAGTAATAATAAAGTAAGACATAAATTGTTTCGTGTCAATCCTTCTGATAAAAAAGAAAGAAGGATTTCAGATTATTCAATAATTAATCAAATCATATGTATAGATCATTGTCATTTTACACATCCTGCTATTTTTCACGATACTACGGATTTATTAGCAAAGAGGCGGAGAAATCGATTCATTATTCCATTTCAATTCCAATTGATTCAAGAACGAGACAAAGCACTAATGTTAGCTTCCAGTATCTCAATTGAAATACCAATCAATGGTATTTTTCGTAGAAATAGTATTTTTGCTTATTTCGATGATCCTCAATACCGAACACAGAGCTCGGGAATTACTAAATATAGGATTATTGATATCAATTACATTTTGAAAAAAGAGGATTTTTTAATCGAGTATCCAGGAGTTAAAGAATTTAAGACAAAATACCAAATTAAAGTAGATCAATTTTTTTTCATTCCCGAAGAAGTGTATATTTTACCAGAATTTTCTTCCATAATGGTACGGAACAATAGTATCATTGAAGTAGATACACCAATCACTGTAAATATAAGAAGTCAAGTAAGCGGGTTGGTCCGATTGGAGAAGAAAAAAAAAAAGATTCAATTAAAAATCTTTTCCGGGAATATCTATTTTCCCGGAGAAATGGATAAGATATCCCGACACAGTGCCATGTTGATACCACCGAGAACGGTAAAAAAAAATTCAAAAGGATCAAAAAAAAAAATGAAAAATTGGATCTATGCCCAATGGATCACAATTACGAAAAAAAAGTATTTTGTTTTGGTTCGACCAGTCATTTTATATGAAATAGCAGATAGGATCAATTTAATCAAATTTTTTTCCCAAGATATGTTACAAGAAAGAGATAATCTGGAACTTCAAGTTATTAATTATATTCTTTCTGGAAATGGAAAATCAATTCGGGGAATTTCTAATACAAGTATTCAATTAGTTCGGACTTGTTTAGTCTTAAATTGGGATCAAGACAAAAAATTTTCTTCTATCGAAAAAGGGCATGCTTCTTTTGTTGAACTAAGTATAAATGGTTTGGTTAGATATTTTTTAAAAATGGACTTAGTGAAATCCCATATTTCATATATAAGAAAAAGGAATGATCCTCCCGGTTCAAGATTTATCTTGGATACTGAGTCGGACTGGGCCAACATCAATCCATTTTTTTCTATGGATTCGAGGGAAAAAGTTCAACAATCACTTAGTAAAAATCATGGAACTATTCATATGTTGTTGAAGAGAAATGAGAAATGCCGATCTTTGATAATTTTGTCATCATCAAATTGTTTTCAAATACGATCATTCCACGATGGAAAATATTACAAAGAAGAAATGAATCCAATTCAAAGAGATCCTCTGATTCCAATTAAGAATTCATTAGGTCCTTTAGGAATAGCCCTTCAAGTTGCCCATTTTTATTTTTACCTTTTAATTACTCATAATCAGATCTCGATAAATCAAAATTTGCAACTTGACAAATTCAAAGAAACTTTTCAAGTATTCAAATATTATTTCATAGATGAAAACGAGAGAATTTATAAACCTGATCTATCTAGTAACATCCTTTTAAATCCATTCTCTTTGAATTGGCATTTTTTCCATCATAATTGTTGTGAAAAAAAAACGTTTCCAATAATAAGTCTTGGTCAATTTATTTGCGAAAATGTATGTATAGTTCAAACGAAAAATGCACCACACCTTAAATCAGGTCAAATTCTAACTGTTCAAATGGATTCTGTAGGAATAAGATTGGCTAACCCTTATTTGGCGACTCCTGGAACAACTGTTCATGGCCATTATGGAGAAATACTTTATGAAGGAGATATATTAGTTACATTTATATATCAAAAATCGAGATCGGGTGATATAACACAAGGTCTTCCAAAAGTAGAACAGGTATTAGAAGTTCGTTCGATTGATTCAATATCAATAAACCTAGAAAAGAGAGTGGATACTTGGAATGGGCGTATAACAAGAATTCTTGGCATTCCTTGGGGATTCTTCATTAGTGCTGAGCTAACTATAGCGCAAAGTCGTATTTCTTTGGTTAATCAAATTCAAAAAGTTTATCGATCCCAGGGAGTTCACATTCATAATAGACATATAGAAATTATTGTGCGTCAAATAACATCAAAAGTATTGGTTTCAGAAGATGGAATGTCTAATGTTTTTTTGCCCGGTGAACTAATTGGATTGTTGCGGGCCGAACGAGCTGGGCGTTCCTTAGAAGAGTCGATTTGCTATCGAGTTCTATTATTGGGGATCACAAAAACATCTTTGAATACTCAAAGTTTCATATCTGAAGCAAGTTTTCAAGAAACTGCTAGAGTTTTATCAAAAGCCGCTCTCCGGGGTCGCATAGATTGGTTGAAAGGTCTGAAAGAGAACGTTGTTTTAGGGGGAATGATGCCAGTTGGTACCGGATTCAAAAGAATAATATACCGTTCAAAGCAAAGGCAATATAACAAGATTACCTCGGAAACAAAAAAAAGAATTTATGTGATACATCAAAGCAATCTAGGATTGAAGAATTCTTAAAATAATGATTCTTAAGGTCGTAGTCATCTCCGGTCACTTTATTTTGTATCTATTTTGTATAATAAAAGAAACATAATAAATAAAAGAATCATATTCAATGAAATAGAAAAAATGGCCCGATCTTTTTTTTATCAACGACCCATTTTCAGTAGAAGAGAAGGTTCCTTCGGAACACTTATTTATTTCTATTTCAGTATACTGGGTCTCTTTGTTTCATTTCAAAAAATTGATCTAATTTCTATTTGGAAATGAAAGAAAAGTTTGGGGATAAATATAAATGACAAAAAGATATTGGAACATAATTTTGGAAGAGATGATGGAAGCTGGAGTTCATTTTGGCCACGGTACTAGAAAATGGAATCCTAAAATGTCACCTTATATATCTGCAAAGCGTAAGGGTATTCATATTACAAATCTTATTAGAACTGCTCGGTTTTTATCAGAATCTTGTGATTTAGTTTTTCATGCAGCAAGTGGGGGAAAACAATTTTTAATTGTTGGTACAAAAAAAAAAGCAGCTGATTCAGTAGCGCGGGCTGCCATAAGAGCTCGGTGTCATTATGTTAATAAAAAATGGCTCGGCGGTATGTTAACGAATTGGTATACTACAAAAACACGACTTCAAAAGTTCAGGGATTTGAGAATGCAACAAAAGACGGGGAGATTCGATTGTTTTCCAAAAAAAGATGCCGCTATATTGAAGAGACATTTAGCTCAATTGGAAACATATCTTGGCGGCATTAAATATATGAAGGGGTTACCTGATATTGTAATAATCGTCGATCAACAAGAAGAATATACGGCTCTTCGAGAATGTATCACTTTGGAAATTCCAACAATTTGTTTAATTGATACAAATAGTGACCCGGACCTCGCTGATATTTCAATTCCAGCTAATGATGATGCTATAGCCTCAATTCGATTAATTCTTAACAAATTAGTTTTTGCAATTTGTGAGGGTCGTTCTAGATATATACGAAATTCTTGATTAATAATAAGATAAAAAATTATTGAAATTGCTTCGAGGGGTTCATAGATTTATGGAATCGCTTACTATACTAGTCAGAAATTGCACAAAAATGAAAAAGAAAATAGAAAACGAACAAACAAAAATTTTATGTAATTAGTATTGGTATTCCAAATAAAAAAAGTAGATAAATCAAAAGGGAAAGGAGATGTTTGAATAAAAATAATTCCCTTTTTTCAAGTTCTTATTTTAGAGGACAGGACAATATGAATCTTTTATTATGCTCTATCAACACATTAAAAAGATTATATGATATATCTGCTGTGGAAGTAGGTCAACATTTCTATTGGCAAATAGGGGGTTTCCTAGTACATGCCCAAGTACTTATTACTTCTTGGGTTGTAATTGCTATCTTATTGGTTTCAGCCTTTCTAGTTATTCGAAATCTGCAAACCATTCCCGCTTTCGGTCAGAATTTCTTTGAATATGTTCTTGAATTCATTCGAGACGTGAGCAAAACTCAGATTGGAGAAGAATATAGTCCGTGGGTTCCTTTTATTGGAACTTTGTTTCTATTTATTTTTGTTTCTAATTGGTCAGGGGCTCTTTTACCTTGGAAAATCATACAATTACCTCATGGGGAATTAGCTGCACCTACAAATGATATAAATACTACCGTTGCATTAGCTTTACTTACATCAGTTGCATATTTCTATGCGGGTCTTTCAAAAAAAGGATTAGCTTATTTTAGTAAATACATTCAACCAACTCCAATCCTTTTACCGATTAACATATTAGAAGATTTCACAAAACCCTTATCCCTTAGTTTTCGACTTTTCGGAAATATCTTAGCTGATGAATTAGTAGTTGTTGTTCTTGTTTCTTTAGTACCTTTAGTAGTTCCTATACCTGTCATGTTCCTTGGATTATTCACAAGCGGTATTCAAGCTCTCATTTTTGCTACTTTAGCTGCGGCTTATATAGGTGAATCCATTGAAGGCCATCATTGACTATTTTTATAAAAAAGAGTCTTTTTGTTTAGCTTGCCATACATATATTGTGGTTCAATAGAATCTACTAAGTAAACATCTATCTATAGATATATAGATAGATATAGATAGATCTATTCGATTAGTATCTATTAGTATATATTGGATATTCGAATAGTATATATTGGATATTCGAAAAAAAAATTCATAGCTACAATTAGAATTCTGTATGATATTTACGTTTACGACGTGTGATAAAAAGATACTATATAGAATGATAGTAGATTCTCGTTCGATTCACATTCAATTCAACGATTGATCAAAAGAGAATTAAAAATATTTAGATCACACAAATTGGAATATTGATTTGAAACATTAATGAAATAGAACGAATTTCTTTAGATTGATTGTATCCATATGGGATAAGATAATAAGAAAAGGGGGGAGGGGAGTTTAAAAAAAAACACGATAAAAAAAAAAAAAAGTAGAAGTGAGGGGGTCAAGCTGGGTGTATAGAGTCTGATCACTATAAGAGAACTCTTTCTTTGTTTTTGAGGTTTCAAAGCAAAGAATGAATTTCAAATTCGATTGAATCTAAAACACAAAGAAAATGAGTTTACAGCATAGAAGAAACCTATGTATATGTGATATGATATTATAGATGAACTAGTTTTATATGAACTGACCATATATCTGAAATAAGTAATCTTTTCTATCTAAAAAAACCTCGCTATTACTGTAAATTTCTATAGGGATAGAAAAGCAAAGCCCTTGCGTTTCAGCTCTAATTGTGAATTGAAAATGAAATGACTAAAGAAATTGTATAAAAAAACGAAGAATTCAAAGAATGATTCCCAATCCAATTTAAGGTAAGAGAAGAACAAAGATTATATTATACAGATTCACCCCAAAAACTATGTAGTTCGAGACGAAAAAATAAATCTCTAAGTAATTCGTTCAATAACTATTCTTTTCAATTTGAAATTCTTATTATTCAATTATGAATTACTTTAACTGAAAAAAGTCTTGGTAATTGAAAAATGAAGTCAGAATTGATTGGTTTATTATATCATTAACTATTTCTTTATTTTATATTTAGGTTACGAGGAAATTCTCATGAATCCAATTATTTCTGCTGCTTCTGTTATTGCTGCTGGATTGGCCGTAGGGCTTGCTTCTATTGGACCTGGGGTTGGTCAAGGCACTGCCGCAGGGCAAGCTGTAGAGGGGATTGCACGACAACCAGAGGCAGAGGGAAAAATACGGGGTACTTTATTACTTAGTCTGGCTTTTATGGAAGCTTTAACAATTTACGGGCTGGTTGTAGCATTAGCACTTTTATTTGCTAATCCTTTTGTTTAATCCTAAAAAGATAGAAATACATATGTGGACTTCCTTTTTCGAATTATATTCATATTTCACTCCTACAATTCTTTATCCGTTCGGATCAGAACACAGGGGAAGGACTAATTGAAAGGTCTTCACATACTTATTCGCCCTCTTTCTTCTTTTTTTTTAGTCCAATGAACCTCTCTTTGATTTCAAAATCATTTTTTGAAAGTGTTAAAACTAGATCGATTTTGCAATTGATAAAAGAACTGGTATCTAATTCTAAGAAGTATCATTCTTTTAGGGAATCTTCCAATTGATTGACCAATCCAAATTATATCAAATTCTAGAATTATAGATTCAAATTAGATTATTCTATTATATATCTAATAGGAATCTTAGAAAGATAATTAGTCTATTCATAAGAGGAGATCATATGAAAAATATAACCGATTCTTTCCTTTGTTTGGGCTCCTGGCCATCCGCCGGAAGTTTCGTGTTTAATACCGATATTTTAGCAACAAATCCAATAAATCTTAGTGTAGTGTTAGGTGTACTGGTTTTTTTTGGAAAGGGAGTGTGTGCGAGTTGTTTATTTCAAAGAATAAATTGGATTCAACCAAACTGCACTTTTTAGTTTAGTTCTAATTAAGAAAATGTGCAGAATCCCGCGAATTACTTCTGAATTCATTTTCTTTTTTGAATAATTTAAGAAAAATCTTAAAGAACCTTAGCATTTCGCGCTTCATTGGTAATCCACTTTGATTCTCTATTAACCAAGAATTTTGGACTATTACCATGGTTAAAAAGAATTTGAAGTCTAGACGCAGTGTAGTACTCTTTCTACCACTATGTTAATACAGAAAGGAAACGGTTTCAATAAAATTATTATATTTTTTTTCGATATAAAACACTCATGTCGATAAAATGGCTTGAATCCTATTTACGGCGAGAAATGAAAAACGGGCCTCCCCTTTGTACAATGCGTAATCGATGGATGACCTATGTATAAATTAAAAAGAAGTCTTTGGATTTGAATAAAAAAACAACTTTGTTGACATATAATATATTTGTTTGGTCAAAAGAGTCCTCCGAATATTCTGGTCTTATATTAGTAATTGTTTTCACTCTGAATAGAAAAGAGAGGATAGGCTCATTACATAAAAAATTGGTAAATTTCCGATAAGTAATTGAGTGTGAGAGCCAAATGAATCGAAAGATTCATGTTTGGTTCGGGAAGAGATCATAGACATTTTGAAATGGATGGAAAGAGAGTCTACTTTCATTAAGTGATTTATTAGATAATCGAAAACAGAAAATATGGAGAACTATTCGAAACTCAGAAGAATTACAGGAAGAGGCCATTGAACAGCTCGAAAAAGCCCAGGCCCGCTTAAGGAAAGTTGAAACGGAAGCAGATCGGTTTCGGGTGAATGGCTATTCTGAGATCAAACGAGAAAAATTGAATTTAATTAATTCAATTTATACGACTTTGGAACAATTAGAAAATTACAAAAACGAAGCCATTGATTTTGAACAACAAAGAGTTATTAATCAAGTCCGACAGCGGGTTTTACAACAAGCCTTACAGGGAGCTCTAGGAACTCTAAATAGTTGTTTGAACAACGAGTTACATTTACGTACTGTTAGTGCTAATATTGGCATGTTTGGGACGATGAAATAAAAAAATAACTGATTAGTCTTTCTATTATAAAATAGAGTATAGGCATCATTTTTTTATTATCAAAAATCAACTTAAGATATTTTCATGGTAACCATTCGTGCAGATGAAATTAGTAAAATTATCCGTGAACGCATTGAGCAATATAATACAGAAGTCCAAATTTTAAATACAGGTACCGTACTTCAAGTAGGCGATGGTATTGCTCGTATTTATGGTCTTGATGAAGTAATGGCGGGTGAATTGGTGGAATTTGAAGAAGGTACTATAGGCATTGCTTTGAATTTGGAATCAAAAAATGTTGGTGTTGTATTAATGGGTGATGGTTTGATGATACAAGAAGGCAGTTCAGTAAAAGCAACAGGAAGAATTGCTCAGATACCTGTAAGTGAGGCTTATTTGAGTCGTGTTATAAATGCCCTGGCTAAACCAATTGACGGTCGAGGAGAAATTTCAGCTTCGGAATCTCGATTAATTGAATCTCCCGCTCCTGGTATTATTTCAAGACGTTCGGTATATGAGCCTCTCCAAACAGGACTTATTGCTATTGATTCGATGATCCCCATAGGACGGGGCCAGCGAGAATTAATTATTGGAGACAGACAAACAGGTAAAACAGCAGTAGCCACAGATACAATTCTCAATCAACAGGGACAAAATGTAATATGTGTTTATGTAGCTGTTGGTCAAAAAGCATCTTCTGTGGCTCAAGTAGTGACTACCTTACAAGAAAGAGGAGCAATGGAATACACTATTATAGTAGCTGAAACAGCGGATTCTCCAGCTACATTACAATACCTCGCGCCTTATACAGGAGCAGCTCTGGCTGAATATTTTATGTACCGTGAACGTCACACTTTAATCATTTATGACGATCTCTCCAAACAAGCACAGGCTTATCGGCAAATGTCTCTTCTATTACGAAGACCACCTGGTCGCGAAGCTTATCCAGGGGATGTTTTTTATTTACATTCGCGTCTTTTGGAAAGAGCCGCTAAATTAAGTTCTCAGTTAGGCGAAGGAAGTATGACTGCTTTACCAATAGTTGAAACTCAATCGGGAGATGTTTCAGCTTATATTCCTACTAATGTCATTTCCATTACAGATGGACAAATATTCTTATCGGCCGATCTATTCAATGCTGGAATAAGACCCGCTATTAATGTCGGTATTTCAGTTTCCAGAGTTGGATCGGCGGCTCAAATTAAAGCCATGAAACAAGTAGCTGGTAAATTAAAATTGGAATTAGCACAATTCGCAGAATTAGAAGCTTTTGCACAATTCGCTTCTGATCTAGATAAAGCTACTCAAAATCAATTAGCAAGAGGTCAACGATTGCGCGAGTTGCTTAAACAATCCCAATCAGCTCCTCTTACTGTGGAAGAACAGATAATAACTATTTATACCGGAACGAATGGTTATCTTGATTCATTAGAAATTGGACAGGTAAGGAAATTTCTTGTTGAGTTACGTGCTTACTTAAAGACGAATAAACCTCAATTCAAAGAAATCATATCTTCTACCAAGACATTCACTGGGGAAGCAGAAGCCCTGTTAAAGGACGCTATTAAGCAACAGATGGAACTCTTTTTATTCCAGGAACAAGTAGAAAAAAATGGATGAATCATTCAATAATTTTGTAATTGAATTTTACAATTTTTAGAATTAGTATCTTTGAATATCTTTTTCTTTCAATTTCATATTATATATAATGAATTCGAATCAAAATGTAATAAATAAAATATAAGGACAAGGTAGAAATTGCATATAGATATGCAAACAACTTGCGTCCAATAGGATTTGAACCTATACCTAAGGTTTAGAAGACCTCTGTCCTATCCATTAGACAATGGACGCTTCTATTTTCTATTGGATTCTTTAACTTTTCTATTTTCTATTGGATTGGATTCTTTAACCTTTTTAACTAAAACTTATTAACTAAAAAAGATTAAAGAATCCAATAGAAAGAGTTCTAGAAATTATATATAGAATAAATCAAATATTTCGTTTAGAATAAAAGAAGAAAAAAATAGAATAAAAAATAGAAATCAATTGAATAGAATTGAATATATATATAACTAAAACTCAATTAAGAAATGAAAATGAAGAATTGACAAATTCTTTAAGAATTCTAGATTGATTCTATAAGAAAAAAGATAGATTTCAATAGAATAAAAAAGAAGCGGGTAGCGGGAATCGAACCCGCATCGTTAGCTTGGAAGGCTAAGGGTTATAGTCGACGTTGATTCATCATTTTGATTTAACGTCTCTAATTCAAAACCGAACGTGAAACTTTTGTTTCATTCGGCTCCTTTACGGAAAAAATGAAGAGATGGACAATAAAAAAAATTGACCCATAACATCTATGTCAGCCTTTTTGTTTTGTATGATATAGGTTTAAAATATCTTGCTTTTTAGATGATCCCTCTAGAAGAGCAATATTCTAACAATCTATGTTTTTTTTCTAGTTACTTCGTTCTCTATTTCTATTTCAGAAAATCTTTAGGAAAATAAGAAAATTTCCGTCGAGCTAAAAAAATGTCGATGTCTCTAGTAAACTAAAAGAATCGTTTAATAGCTATTTAGCTTCAATTTCTACTATGCAAAAAAATGGAAGATTTAGTTACGATTAGAAAGAAACTTTGTATATTTCTCTCCATAGATCCTTTAGTAATACTCAAAAAATTCGGATTATAGATCCAATTCCAAAAACTTATGTTTCATAATTTGAGAACTCAATTTGTCAAATTCGATTTGATTCTTCTTGTATACAAATTACAATAATGTATATTATACCTCAAATCATCCATCGAGGGGTATAAAGGAGTCCCTTTAAGTAAAAAATAAAGTTTTTGATCGGGATATGAATCAAACGGGGGATCCCTTAACTTTTTAGGGGTCCATGAAACGAATCGCACTTTTACCACTAAACTATACCCGCTACAATATCATTATTGTATCTTTTGTTGAACAAAGCAATCAGACAAAATAAATAGAGGGGCATAATATTCTAATAATTCGAGTATTGACATGTTTCATTAGAGGATCTTCTAATGAAATTTGAAAAACGGGGTAAATTCAATTTTTTGATTTTGCTGAAGGTTATATATACCATTTATATTACCAGAAAAAAGAGAGGGAGTCAGAAAAGAGAACATTTTTATATTATCTTATTTTGGTTTTATCTCATAGGAATCTATTCCTATCTCTTATTTCTTTTTGATTGTGTTTTAATTACAAATCTTTTTTTTTTCGAATAAAATACATTCAAATAAATAATTGTTCTTCAATATTCATGGGATTAAAAGAAAAAGAGCCCGACTAGGTACTGGCCGGGCTCTTTGGCTGTAGAAAAAGAAAACTCAAAAATAGAAGAATATAGAATAATGAAAAAAAAAAAAGAGAGATAAGATAAAAAAAAGAAAGTCTCTTTTTTTTTAAGCTCCCTTTTTGTTCTTCTTGTTTATGTGATATAACATAAACAAAGTAATTTTTTTTTTTCAATTGGGGAGAGATGGCTGAGTGGACTATAGCGTCGGATTGCTAATCCGTTGTACAAATTATTGTACCGAGGGTTCGAATCCCTCTCTTTCCGTTGATATTTTGGTATTTTTTTTGAACTTGTTTTTTTATTTACTAGTTAAAGATGTTAAAATAGATAAAATCCTAAAAATATTCAAAAATCCCGCACAAGGAAGAAAAAGACAGAATCCACTTTTATCTTATTCTATTCTTCACGTCCTGGATTACGTCCTGGATCGTTAGATAGGAATCCGAAGATGAAAAGAGAAACGAAAAAGATCACTACCGTATAAACAAATAGTTTTAGAGTAAGCATTATGAAATCTCCAAGATAATTAAAAAACGACAAAGAAAGAGAATAGATTCTCTTATATTACAACACATTTTTTTCTTTGAATACTAAGATACTAAGTTTCTCAAAAATGAAGTTTTTTTAGGATATGAGGATATAGATATGAGTTTCGAAAATGAATTGGTAGTAAGAGTAGATTCGATTATTTTCTTACAAATTATCAAGAATTCTTTTGACCAAAAATACTTTTTTTCTGCAATCTAGGTATTCTATTGGTGAGGGGCTCCAATCGAATAATCGGATTAGTATTTTTCCATTCAAAAAACGTAAATGATGAGAAGGTCCCTCTTTTTTCCTATATATCGAAAAATTTCAATATTGGAATTGAGAATTCACACTGTAAGACTTATCTGATCTTAGAAATTGTTAAAATGTTCGAATTTTAGTTTTCTGATAAATTCTTAATTTTTTAAGACATTATTCAAATGAAAAATCTCATCGAAAACTTACAGCAGCTTGCCAAACAAAAGCTAAAAGAAAAAAGAATAGCGGTATTACTGGCATAATATCCACAATTGGATTCAAGAAAGCGTAAGCTTCGGGCAATTTCTCCAAGAAAAAACTACTTGAATAAAGGACGGAGTGAATACAAATACAGACCAAACTAAAGATATTAAGCATAATAAACATTTTGTTCTTTAATAAAATAAAAGTTATTTTTGTTTTTTTTTTGAATTAGAATTTTCATTTTTATTGCATTATATACATAATACAATAAAAATGAAAATAAAGAGTTATGAATCAAAGTAAAAAAATGAATCAAGTAAGATAAGAACTTCCAGAATCCTTCTTTTATTTGACCTTATCCAGTTTCAAAATATTTTTCTTATGAAATCAAAAAAATCGAAGAAATCCTACTTCCTTCTATATAATATCTTAATTGAATTGTATGGAATGATCAATAAATTGAGTTTTATCCTATCTATCTATATCCATTTATAGATATAGATAGATATGTAGATACGCATATAAAAAACTAGTGACAAAATTTGATATAGAAATTTTTGAACTGGAATTGACGAATAAACAATATCAAGAATAGTATTTATTAATGTAAAATGGGGCGTGGCCAAGCGGTAAGGCAACGGGTTTTGGTCCCGCTATTCGGAGGTTCGAATCCTTCCGTCCCAGAGCACATCTATTTCTTATGTATATCATATTTGAATACAGATTGTATCTAATAATTCAAAGGGACCCCCCTCCTTTTTTTTTAATGACCTTTTATTTTTCTACTTTACAAATTATCAATTTAGAGTCGAAAATATATTCATAGAATATCAAGTTCAATTTCATTTATGTATTTACTTTTCATAAAGTTTTCATTATATATAAGAAAAAACGAAACGTAAAAAAAAGGATAAATTCTTAATGTAGCGAATGAATCAATGACTATTCACGATTCCATATTTACATACTGGATCCAAGCTCAAGCTAAAGGAATATTATAGTAAAACTTCGTTTGAAACGATGTGGTAAAAAGCAACGTACGGCTTGAAAAGACATGATTCAATTCGGGGTGGATTCTGATATCCGCCATTTTTTATAGTATTTTAGAAATGAACATGCTCTTGACTTGACATCATTTTAAATATTCCTGTTATTCTTTAATTTCCTTGAAAGGGGCGCTTAACCTACAACTGTTCAGCATTTTTCAAAAAAGGCAGGTGTTTTTATGGAACTTAACTCGAATCAACAAACGAAATTCAATTAATGAAATCAAAAAGGGGTGTGGATTACTTGTATATAGATTTACAAAACTCCCCGCTCTCTTGTTATATTCATACTTCATTTTTATATTTCTTGTTGTTTATATAGAATCATAGAATGCAATTTTATATAGTCAGAAAATTCATGAAATTTTCATCAATCTTCAAAACAAAATGAAAAATTGTATAGAGATAAAAGAGAGAATATAGGAAAAAAAAGAGTCACTAAATATAGTAATGGGGCTTCTAAATAGATTACCCTATATGAGGTTATTTTTTTATTTAATCTTTCTTATTATTTTATTATTATTTATTTTGAATACTGATTCGCTCTTGATTTTTTTCAGTTACTAATCCTAGTTATTTGATTTATCTACTTTTTTTTAATAGTAAATACATGAGATAGAATATTCAAACTAGAATCTTTCTATTCTTTTATTTTTTATCCAATGACTATACATTTATTCTATTTTTTACATTTATTATATTTTTCTGTAAATACAGGAAAAAATTATATGGAAAAATGGTGGTTCAATTCTATGTTACTTAATAGCAAGTTAGAATACAGGTGTGAATTAAAGAAATCAATGGAGAGTCTTGGTCCTATTGAGAATACCAGTCTAAGCGAAGAACCAAAAATTTTAACTAATATAGATAAAAAAATTCATAGTTGGGATGATAGTGATAACTCTAGTTATCACTCTTTTGATTATTTAGTAAGTGCTGATAACATACAGGATTTCCTAGCTGATAAAACTTTTTTAGTTAGGGATAATAAGAGGAACAGTTATTCAATATATTTAGATATTGAAAATAAAACTTTGGAGATTAACAACAATCATTCTTTTCTAAGTGAACAAGAAAATTTTTTTTCTAGATATCTGAATAATGTTATTAAGAGTGATTACGATCATTACATGTATGATACTCCATTTAGTTGGAACAAGAATATTAATAGTTGCATTGATAGTTATTTTCATTCTCAAATCTGTATTGATAATTGCATTTTTGGTGATATTGACAAATACAATGACAGTTCTTTTTATAGTTCCTTTTTTGGTAAGGGAATAAATGGTAGTGAAAGTGAGAATTTTAGGTTTAGTTTCATAACTAGTACGAATAATACAAATGATAGTAATTCCATTCGAGGAGAAAATTATGAGAATCTCCATGAAAACGAAAAATTTACGCAGTTGTGGATTGAATGCGAAAATTGTTTTGAAATAAATTATAAAAAAGTATGGAAATCAAAAATGAAGATTTGTCACTACTGTGGATATCATATGAACATAGGCAGTTCAGAGAGAATCGACTTTTCGATTGATTCGGGTACTTGGAATCCTATGGATGAAGACATGGTTCCTATGGATCCCCTTAAATTTTATTCAAAAAAAGAATCTTATAAAGAGCGTATTGATTTTTATCAAAGAAAAACAGGATTAACAGAGGCTGTTCAAACAGGGACAGGTCAAGTAAATGGTATTCCTGTAGCAATTGGTCTTCTGGATTTTCAGTTTATGGGAGGTAGCATGGGATCCGTAGTAGGTGAGAAAATCACCCGTTTAGTAGAATATGCGACTAATCAACTTTTACCCCTTCTTCTCGTATGTTCGTCGGGAGGAGCGCGTATGCAAGAAGGAAGTTTCAGCTTGATGCAAATGGCTAAAATATCTTCTGCTTTATATTATTATCAAAAAATTAAAAAATTATTCTATCTATCGATACTTACATCTCCTACTACTGGTGGGGTGATAGCTAGTTTTGGCATGTTGGGGGATATCATTATTGCCGAACCAAATACTTATATTGCATTTGCTGGTAAAAGAGTAATTCAACAAACATTGAAGAAGAAAGTATTCGAAGGTTCACAACTATCTGAATCTTTATTCCATAAGGGCTTTATTGATTCAATCGTACCGCGTAATCTTTTAAAGGGAGTTGTGACTGAGTTATTTCAATTCCATAATTTCTTTTCTTTGACTAAAAATTAAAGAAATTATGGAATTGAAATAAAAAATGCAAACATACAGGATCAAAGTAATAAAAGAATAATAAAAAAATACTAAGAATAATAGAAAGGGTATATTATGATATATATCGGCTTAGCTATAATCATTAGAATTCCTATATACTAAGTATAAAGATATAGGAATTTGAGTGATTATAGACTGTCTTTTTGAATAAAAATAAGAATCAAAATAGACAAAATTAAAAATAGATATAGTACAAATAGTAAATCGAGGTACCCTTTTTATGATAAACTTTCCTTCCATTTTTGTTCCTTTAGTGGGTCTAGTATTTCCGGCAATTGCAATGGCTTCTTTATTTCTTCATGTTCAAAAAAACAAGATTTTTTAGATACGGCGGTCAGTAGGGAAAAATATTATAGATATTGTTTTGAGAGCTGGAAGCAATTCGATGAATTCCCCCTAAAGGTTTACATTTAAGTAGCGCCAGTTGATGAAAATGACTTTAGAAACAAGTCAAAAAGAAAGAAAAACAAAGTCAAATTCTGGGGTTTTTTATTCCACAATTATAATTCTTAATAATAAAAAGAGGAGGTAATGAGTATATTAAAAAAACGATCAAAAGAAGTACTGATATATTCTATAACAGAGTCTCGAAAAATAACCAATATCTTTTCAGCCTTTATCATTTTTTTAGGTTCATTAGGGTTATTGTTGGTTGCAATTTCCAGTTATCTCGGTATGGATCTTTTCCTTTTTTCTGAGGAAATTAGTAATTTTCCATTTATTCCACAAGGGGCAACGATGGCTTTTTATGGAATTGGGGGTCTCTTTATTAGTTTTTATTTGTGGTGGATTATTTTGTGGGATATAGGTGGTGGTTTTGATATCTTCGATAAAAAAAAGAAAGAAGTATGTTTTCTTCGTTGGGGATTTCCTGGAAAAAATCGTCGTATTATTCTCAAAATACCTATGAACGAGATTCAATCTATCAGAATAATAACAGGAGTTCAAGAACGAGGTATTTTTACTCGTACCCTTACTTATGAGAGTATCGTTTATATGGAAACAATAGAACAGGGGTTTATTCCCTTGACTCGTATTGAAGATAATTTGACTCCGCCAGAAATTGCAAATAAAGCTGGCGAATTTGCTTTTTTCTTAGGTGTACCGCTTCTGTATTGATGAGAATTGGACTTAACTAGAAATAAAATTGCACAAAAAGTTTCAGAATTGTTTATTTGGTGTACTGATTGAAATATTTTGAAAAAAAAACTTTTTTTTTCAAAATATTTCAATTTTTATAGATGGGACGTTATTTTATTTCGAAATCTGAATATTATAGTCATAACTCGAAGTGCTCCTTGGTGTATTTCTTAAAATAAAAAGGAATCCTTTTTTGTTCGAATCTTAGCAATTAATATCCTTTCGAAACAATCTTTTTTTCTTCATTGGAATTGACTGTGAATTCTTTCGATTTCTTATTCGATTTATGTATTCTTTTTTCTAAATTAAACAAGGCAAAGACTAACTCCCGAAGTTGAAGTAAAAAAAAAAATGAGAAAATACAATCTAGATTTATCTATAAGCTCTATCACTTGTAATGAAGCTTATACTTGATAGAAAGGTTATTATCATATAGAGTTGACGAATGAGATGAAGTTGAGTTCTTGAAAGACGAAAAATGAAAAAAAAAAGCATTCCCCTTCTATATCTTACATCTATAGTATTTTTGCCCTGGTGTATCTCTTTCACATTTAAGAAAAGTCTGGAATCTTGGTTTATTAATTGGTGGAATACTAGTCAATCCGAAATTTTCTTGAATGATATTAAAGAAAAGAATATTCTAAAAAAATTCATAGAATTGGAGGAACTATTTTTATTAGATGACATGTTAAAGGAATGTCCGAAAACATATCTACAAAATCTTCGTACTGGAATATATAAAGAAACAATCCAATTAATAAAAATGCACAACGAAGATCGTATGAATACGATTTTGCACTTTTCCACAAATATAATTTGTTTCTTTATTCTAAGCGGTTATTCTATTCTTGGTAATCAAGAACTTGTTCTTATTAACTCTTTGGTTCGAGAATTTATATATAATTTAAGTGATACAATAAAAGCTTTTTCTATTCTTTTATTAACTGATTTATGTATAGGATTCCATTCAACCCATGGGTGGGAACTCATTATTGGTTTCGTTTATAAAGATTTTGGATTTGCTCAAAATGATCAAATTATATCCGGTCTTGTGTCCACTTTTCCAGTCATTTTAGATACAATTTTAAAATATTGGATTTTCCGTTATTTAAATCGCATATCTCCATCACTTGTAGTGATTTATCATTCAATGAATGATTGACAGAAAAACCGATTTACTTGAATTCAATTAAAGTTTTGAGCTAAAAAAAGAGAATTTTGATTTTTCCCCTATTTTGAAACCCCCGTTAAATTAATAAATTAAAAAGGGGGTTCCGACCTTGGATAGGGAACTATGCGAGTGACCTACCAAATCTTATTGTAGAAATTTTCAGGATCAATGATTAGACCATGCAAACTAGAAATGCTTTTTCTTGTATAAAGGAAGGGATTACCCGATCCATTTCTATATCGGTCATGATATATATAATAATTCGAGCACCCTTTTCAAATGCATATCCAATTTTTGCACAGCAGGGTTATGAAAATCCCCGAGAAGCAACCGGTCGTATTGTCTGTGCCAATTGCCATTTAGCTAATAAGCCCGTGGATATTGAAGTTCCACAAGCGGTACTTCCTGATACTGTATTTGAAGCAGTTGTTCGAATTCCTTATGATATGCAAGTGAAACAAGTTCTAGCTAATGGTAAAAAGGGAACTTTGAATGTGGGGGCTGTTCTTATTTTACCGGAAGGTTTTGAATTGGCACCCCCCGATCGTATTTCGCCTGAGATTAAAGAGAAGATAGGCAATCTGTCTTTTCAAAACTATCGCCCTACAAAAAAAAATATTCTTGTGGTAGGCCCTGTTCCTGGTCAGAAATATAATGAAATCACCTTTCCTATTCTTTCCCCGGATCCCGCTAGTAAAAGAGATATTCATTTCTTAAAATATCCTATATACGTAGGCGGTAACAGGGGAAGGGGTCAGATTTATCTTGACGGGAGCAAGAGTAATAATAATGTTTATAATGCTACAGCAGCAGGTATAGTAAAAAAAATCATACGAAAAGAAAAAGGGGGATACGAAATCACTATAGTAGATACATTGGATGAGCGTGAAGTAATTGATATTATACCTCCAGGACCAGAACTTCTTGTTTCAGAAGGTGAATCTATCAAACTTGATCAGCCATTAACAAGTAATCCTAATGTCGGTGGATTTGGTCAGGGGGATGCGGAAATAGTACTTCAAGATCCATTACGTGTCCAAGGTCTCTTGTTCTTCTTGGCATCTATTATTTTAGCACAAATCTTTTTAGTTCTTAAGAAGAAACAATTTGAGAAGGTTCAATTGTTCGAAATGAATTTTTAATTCCGCGTATTTATCAACATATTAAACTCGTAAAAATAACTCAATTTTTTTTTGATAATTTTTGTAATTCTATTCTGTATAATAAAAAATAGATATATATAAATTCAAATATGGAAAAGTTACTCTAAGGGGGATTCTTTGTTTTTTATTTGTCCTGTCCTAGAGTCCGATTCCTATTCCTTTTTGTTTGTGTTGAAATCGAAATATTCGCAAAATAGAAAGAAAATAATCTTTTTTAATCCCTTCCTGAAAAATCCTATATCTTAGTTTATATTTTTTCCAACTTAGCATCTTTCTGCCAGATAATCTTTTATTGTATATAATATGTAGTGAACAAAAAAAAAGAATGAAATGGAATTTTTTTGAAACATCGGAAGAAGTAGTCATTTATATGAAAAAAAAAAAAAGATTAGAATTCTTAAGAACTCAAGGGGATCCACTTGCATTCGTCAAAGAAAGAGTGGATCCTTGTTGAGTTCTTACGCTTTCATTTCAAAAACCCAATTAGAATACGATTACTACAGAGATGAGCCCAATCCGGAATATGAACCATAAAAGAAAATACCAATTAAACCGATCACAGTAATACCAGTTACAGTACCTATTATCCAAAGAGGAATTCTTCCAGTAGTATCGGCCATTTATCCCACTTTCCTCCACATTTAATCACGTAGTCAGTCATGCTAAAGACATAAACAGTCATAGATAATTATGAAATGATATCCTTCCAAATGGGATAAAAGAATTCCTAATAGATATATATTATTTACTATTCCTATTTCTTCTATGAATTCTAATTAATTGAAGAAATAATTTGAAAATAAAACAGCAAGTACAAAAATAAGTAATAACCCCCAGTAGAGACTGGTACGATTCAATTCAACATTTTGTTCATTTGGGTTTGATTGTGTCATAGCTCTATAATTCAAATTAGGTTTATCGTTGGATGAACTGCATTGCTGATATTGATCCCAAAAAAGAAACAGTGGGTACCGCTAGTCCGTGAACAGCTAACCATCGTACTGTAAAAATTGGATAGGTCCTATCTATAGTCATTAGAGCCTCCTAAAAAGATCTACTAAATTCATCAAGTTGTTCCAAAGGATCAAAACGGCCAGTTATTAATGGAATTCCTTGTCGGTTCTCTGTAAAATACTCGTTTGGGCGGGGACTTCCAAATACATCGTAAGCTAGACCCGTACTGACAAATAACCAACCTGCAATGAATAGGGAGGGTATAGTAATGCTATGAATAATCCAGTATCGGATACTGGTAATAATATCAGCAAAAGAACGTTCTCCTGTGCTTCCAGACATCTTGAACTCCACATATTCTTGTACAGTAAAAAGAGGGGGATCGATTCCATAAAAAACGAGATCAGTAAGTCGAAATTTACTGAAATGTAATCCTTGTTAGATCGTCCATTTTGTACCAACGGTGTCTTTTGAGTATACCGAATCAGTATAGCTATCCTTCTTCTATCAGAGCAATGAAATTTCACAATCAGTATCAAATTCTAGTACTAGATTTTTTTCTTCTTTCTTCATTGATTGTCTCGATGTAGTCAAAAATCCGATAGAAAATTTTGCAAAGTTTGGGCATATAACAAATTTTTTATAGTCAATTTTGATAGTAATAATCTAAAATGAAGGTTCTTAACATTTCAGATTATTAGTTTTGGATTAGAAACTAAAGATCCATTCAAATCGGAATATGAGAAAAGGGTTTCTAAGAATTCATAAAGGAGATTTTCTATTTGAATAATTCAATTAGATGCCAAATCAATAAATCTATTTTTTGTGGTTGTTGAAGATCTTTTTTTTTTTTTCTATTTTCTTCTACATTAATTCAAAGTGAAATAAAATGAAATAACAAAGTTCTTATTCTTTGTTTGAATATTCACAATTTTTCTTTTATAAAGATAATTCTATTGGATATCTATAGAATAATACTCAATATTTTCATTAGATCAGTTTACTAAATTCCTGAGTTGATTAAGAAGTCTGTTGATTTGGAATCACAGGATGGGTAGATGTAACAGATGAGTAATTGATTTCTAAATTATCTTACTCTATTTCTTTTTATTCGTTCGTAATCATTTATTGATGAATCGCCAATTTTTAATTCTATCTTTCAAGTAGGATTTTTTTATCTTCTTCTTTTTTCTCTCAAAAATGGAAATTTAGGGAAGTGCTTTAGAAACATATGTATAAAAAGAACGAACATATTTCATTTAGTTTTTATATGCCCACTATCACTAGTTATTTCGGTTTTTTACTAGCGGTTTTAATTATAACCTCGTCTCTATTTATTGGTCTTAGTAAAATACGACTTATTTGATTTGTAATTTTGAGAGGAGAGGAATAGTCCATTTTGGTATAAGACATTCTCTAATTCCTTACTATGGCAATTTCCAATTCTCGGTCGTTGAGATTCATGATCAATACAGATTAATATTTAAGGATAGATATTACCTTTCTTTTTACTTTTCGAACAAATAAAAATGATTGAAGTTTTTCTATTTGGAATCGTGTTAGGTTTAATTCCTATTACTTTGGCTGGATTATTTGTAACTGCATATTTACAATACCGACGAGGTGATCAGTTGGATCTTTGATTCATTCATGTCTCTTTTTTTGTGGATTCCCTATTTCTTTAGTTTTAATCTTAATCGACAAGGATAAAATTCAGACTTTCTTTTGAATGTTCAATTATTTCAGTGTAATTATCAGGCGAACAAGACTAGAATCACGCTCTGTAGGATTTGAACCTACGACATCGGGTTTTGGAGACCCGCGTTCTGCCGAACTGAACTAAGAGCGTTTTGTTTTCATTAATTCTTTTATCTGATCCAAATTCATTTTGCATATATATATAATATATATATTCAGTATGTATGTTAAATTGGAATTCGTCTTCAAATTCAAAGGGGGGTCCTGGTTTATTGCTCATCTCATATAATACGGAATATCATAGAATATGGAATATCATATGATAAGTAATGGTTAGGGATAGGGATGACAGGATTTGAACCCGTGACATTTTGTACCCAAAACAAACGCGCTACCAAGCTGCGCTACATCCCTTTTCCATTTGTTTCTAGTGTTATTGTAAAGAATCTTTGTATTGTTTTCCACATTTTTCTTTGTTGATATATATCAACAGAGAAAAAAATACTTAAATAATAAATAAAAAGAAAGGAGGATTTGAAATGCGAGATCTAAAAACATATCTTTCCGTGGCACCAGTAGTAAGTACTTTATGGTTCGGGGCTTTGGCGGGTCTATTGATAGAGATCAATCGTTTTTTTCCAGATGCATTGATATTCCCCTTTTTTTCATTTTAGTTATTGACACAGGAAGGGGTGAAGAAGATTATAGGTCCAATTCAATATTAAATATGTGTCATTAACCTACTCTTCTTTTTGATTAGAATTGTAATAGGAAAAAGATTCATTTGGCCTCATTGAAATTTGGAGTGAAACTCAGGATCTGGTCCAGACTTCAATGGAATTGAATTATTAATTCAATTCCTATTCAAAAGAAAGTGAAAGCAGAAATCAAATGGATAGGTTGGGGCAACAATATCATAAAAAAGACTAAAAAAAAAATTAAAATACTGTATAACAATTTGAAACGAAATATAGTTCCAGATCCATGTATTCTTTTTGTGCTATCTTTTTTGTACTAGATTCAATTAAATTGGAACGAAATCTTTCAGAATTTTTCGAATTATTCTTTTTTATTTTAGTTGTTTTCGTTCTTTTCTTTTTCTTAGATTCGAATCCGAAAAGAGTTAAGTGAATTAAAAACCCAAAGGAAGTTCATGTCCAAGGGTAAAGTCAAGATATCCGAGTAATTGATATTTTGGAGGGTACTGGTTGTGATAAAAAGAGTCTAAATAAGGAATCAATCGGGTATTTCTAGATAGATTACTAAAAAAAATCGACACAATACGCCTAGTCGATTGTAATTGATAAAATTATGTCCCCGTCGTTATATAACAACATATGCTAAAAAAGGAAGAATAAAAAAAAAAATACAAATCCTTTATTATATTTCTTGTAATCAATGTTATTTTTGGAATAGGGATAAAAAAACTATGGAAAAATCTAAGCGACTCTTTATTAAATCCAAGCGATCTTTTCGTAGACGTTTGCCCCCGATTCAATCAGGGGACCGAATTGATTATAAAAACATGGGTTTAATTTGTCGATTTATTAGTGAACAAGGAAAAATATTATCTAGACGCGTAAATAGATTGACCTTAAAACAACAACGATTAATTACAATTGCTATAAAACAAGCTCGTATTTTATCTTCGTTACCTTTTCTTAATAACGAAAAACAATTTGAAAAAAGCGAGTCGACTGATAAAATGACTACTTTAAGAAAAAAAAATAGAAATTAAAAATTCGAAATCAATTTTGAATTTAGATTCGAATTAAACATGGATTGATGTTTTGTTCGAAAAATTAGGATAATTCCATTTGATTTTTTTGTTGTAAGAAAAAAAAATATATATAATAGGTAACGAAGAATAATTTTTTTTTTTTTAAGCGTGGTTGTTTATTTTGATAGCTTTATCATATGATAAAGCTATCAAAATAAACAAATTTCTATTCTATGCCTTCCTGGAGTAAATAAGGGGGTTTTAGGTTTTTATGATATTGTTGGCAATCATAAAAAGACAATTCTCTTTTAATATAGCAATTTGTGCAACTATTTTACGATTAAGAAGCAATTGCCTCGTGTATAGACTATGAATTAAATTACTATAAATATAAGATACTTTTGGATTCCCGCGAATTACTGCATTTATTCGACTAATCCATAAACCACGAAAATCTCTTTTTTTCCTATCTCTATCACGATGAGCCGAAACCAAAGCTTTCATTTTCTGTTGAGTAATAGTTCGAGTAAGTCTTGAATGAGCTCCGCGAAAACTTGATATGAATAAACGAATTTTTGTCCTCCGTTTGCGAGCTATATACCCTCGTTTAATTCTGGTCATTGAATAAATGATATTTTGAGAAATAACTTTTGAATTTTTCAGTTATTCTGTTTTTCTTCCTAGTCTATTAATAACAAAAATGGATTCTTCCGATGTATAAAAAAAAAATTCCAACGGCTCTTGCTACTATAACCACCCCAACCACGATTTTTTATATAAATGTTTTATAAACATTGAACCTCAAAATCAGAAATTTGATTGATACTAGATAAAAAAAATAAAATAAAAATAGTAAATGAAATAGGACACATATATAATGAATTGGTGGGTTCCTTCGTTTCTATGATTTTTTTTAGAAATGGCCAGGTCCTCTCTATACACCGGAGCCTTTTTCTTTTCATTTTTGATTCATTTCATCAAAGTTATTGTTAACTTGTACAGTTCACACTCTATGGCTCTACCCATGCAATATTGAGTAAATCGGTTTTTTCACAACGAAATCTAGTTATATAGTAACGGTATTGAATTCTGAAAATTTGCTGGGTAGCTGACCCTCTTATTCCATTCTTACAAAATCCATCAAAATTCATTAAGGACATACTTTATTTTTAATTGAATATAGTATTTTCTCCGCTTAACGGGTAACTTTTTTTTGTTACCGATGGGAAAGTCCTTCTCATCTTAAATTGCAAATGAGTATTATTGGTTTTACACCAATCGAAACCATAAATTTGATACAAGATAGAAGAATGTAAAGAATTCTATAATTGTATATAAAAGTAAAGAATTCTATATAAGTTAAGATAGTGTGAATGCGAAAACTACATTCACACTATCTTAACCGATTACCAATACTGAAAAATTTGAATTGGTTTTTTCTTTCTTAGTTTTTAATTTGAACGAGTCGCACATACACCCTGGTACACGTTCCTCGGCGTTGAGGGCATCCCCGAAGAGCTGGGGATTTGGTGACGTTTCGGATTGGCTGTCTTGTGTTTCTAATAAGTTGTTTCATAGTTGGCATGGTAAGTCGTACTATATATATTTTTGTATAATGAGCAGGTTTAGATCTATCCTAACCGTGAAGTCCTTATAGCCTATATTATTTATACTCTATTAATAGATTAACTATTAGAGATATTCTATGAAAATGTAAAGTAAGAAGAGTAGAGTAAAAAATGAAATTTCCAATCCTGTATTTGATTAGAATAACCTCTGCCACCGATTTTTTATTCAACTGCTACAAGATCTACAATTCCATGAGCTTGGGCTTCTGCCGCTGACATAAAAACATCCCTTTCCATGTCTTCCGATATAATCCATAAAGGTTTGCCTGTTCTTTGTACATAAACCCTTGTGATAGTTTCACGCATTTTCAGTAGCTCTTCCGCTTCCAGGATAAATTCTCCCGCTTGTGCCTCATAAAAAGAACTAGCGGGTTGGTGGATCATTACCCTGATTATATCACTTAAGTAGTATTTCCCTTATCTTTATAAATCTTTTTAGAATACTTTTTCCTAATTCCCAAAATAAAGGTAAATAAAAGGGATAAAGACAAATAAGAAAAAAGCAAAAAGAATATTCAATAACCGTACAAGCATTTTGTATTTATGCATACGGCTTTTGCACCTATGCAATTCATTTTTTCCTCAAAGTATTTTCTTCGATGAATTTTTTTTCTACATTTACAAATTTATTTTTTTCTATCAAAGAAAAAAGAAGTACAAAATCTACTGGGTCTTTTGGATCCGGATCCTTAAATTAAATAATAAACCATAGAATAACCAACTTTCTTTTTTCTTTTTGAATCTATTTTCAAATACTACGAAGGTTCCGTTGTTTTTTATATCATTTTGGTATTCAACAATCCAAAAGTTTCTTTTTTTTTTTTCATATGTTAGGTTTTCTTCTGATTCAAATAAAAATTGTTAAAAGCTTTCTGGTATGAAAAAAAACAAACAAGTCTGCGACACTAAAATTAAACTAGGTTCCTTATAGATCAGATAAAATGGTAAATACCCTCTTTTTCATACTACTCTTTCTATATATAATTAAATGATTCAAACAAATTGGATATGGAATTCAAAATACCATGCTATTATTACTTTGGTTTTTATGGCGAAGGTATAGTATATATATATAGATATCTATTCTATATATTATCAAAGAAAAGAATCATTGGCGCCAAGCGTGAGGAAATGCAAGACGTTTGGTAATTGTGCCTCCTGCCAAAAGAAAGGATCCCATTGAAGCAGCTAATCCCAAACATACTGTCTGTACATCTGGTTGTACAAATTGCATAGTATCATAAATAGCTATTCCAGGTATTACCCAACCGCCCGGAGAGTTTATAAACAGATACAAATCTTTATTCTCTTTCTCTATGCTCAGATATATCATAAGACTAATAAGTTGATTCGATATTTCACTATCAACCTCTTGACCTAAAAAAAGTAATCTTTCTCGATAAAGTCGATTGATTAGGATTCCATTTTTTCCTTCAAAGCCGTACATGCACCTTTTGATGCATACAGTTCATCAAAAATTAGATAAGCAAAAAAGGAATCAATGTGTCGATTTGAATTTTTTTCTTTTTCTAATGGATTTCTTCGAACTAAAAAAAAAGAATAATATACTAAATTTAGTGAACTATCTTCTCATTGATGTATTGCTTTCATCGAGATCGAAGCCCAATCACAATGTCATTTTCTTGTTTCTGAATGGACTTTTTCAATTCTTTTAGGTTTCTTTTCTACTCTGAGTAAAGATCTGCCCGATTTGGATTTGCACATATAGAACAAATATTCCAAAACTATGTCTTTTTGTTATAACTTCTTCCTTTTCTGAATTTATGAATGTTTTCTGTAAAATAGAATATATGGATATGATAGAAGTAGTGATCATAGATATATTACTAATTGGTTTTTTCTACACAGAGCCTGAGTACTTTATTTTATTGGTCCAATTAAGCCAACCATAAATTATTCAAAATTTCGAGTAATAATCTGGAGATTTTCTCTAAAAATTAAAAAATCGATAGAATTGTACTTCATTACACTTCACGCTCCCCATTTTTTTATGTTTATGATTGAATCATTCTCTTTTGGGGGTGAAAGAGGGGATATCTCGATCGGGGGAGAAAACGGGTAAATCCCATATAACCTACTATATCTGACAAGTCGCACTATATATCAACCCAAGCTGCATCTTGGTCCCCAGGGGTTCGAAAGGGTACTCTTGGAACACCAATGGGCATAAAATGGACAAATAATAAAGTCATATATCTCACTTTAGTGTGGAAACGTAAGAATTAGCTTATCGTGTTCAAAATGATTGACTTTATTTTAGATTGATATTGCTTTTTTTTTTTAGAAAAAAGAATACTAAATAAAGTCAAGTTGTTACGAAAGGGTCATTGGGGTGATAAGCGAATATGTCTGCATTTACTTATTTAAATATTCATAGAGAAAGTTGTCAACCCCTCTCGTCTCCCCACCATTGCGTATTGTTACTTATCCGGTATAGAATAAATCTGTTTCTTTTATTTCTACAAATATGATTGTTCCATTTTCCAAGAGAATCTACTGAAAGGCTATAAGAATTTTTTTCCAGTGCAATAAAGTTACACAGTGTCTATTTTTTGTTGAAGGGGTATTTTTTCATGGGTTTACCTTGGTATCGTGTTCATACTGTTGTATTAAATGATCCGGGCCGTTTGCTTTCTGTTCATATAATGCACACAGCTCTAGTTGCTGGTTGGGCCGGTTCGATGGCTCTATATGAATTAGCAGTTTTTGATCCCTCTGACCCTGTTCTTGATCCAATGTGGAGACAGGGTATGTTCGTTATTCCTTTCATGACTCGTTTAGGAATAACTAATTCGTGGGGCGGTTGGAATATCACAGGAGGGGCTATAACGAATCCGGGTATTTGGAGTTACGAAGGTGTGGCCGGAGCACATATTGTGTTTTCAGGCTTGTGCTTTTTAGCGGCTATTTGGCATTGGGTTTATTGGGATCTAGAAATCTTTTGTGATGAACGTACTGGAAAACCTTCTTTGGATTTGCCCAAAATTTTTGGAATTCATTTATTTCTTGCAGGGGTGGCTTGTTTTGGTTTTGGCGCATTTCATGTAACAGGATTGTATGGTCCCGGAATATGGGTGTCTGATCCTTATGGACTAACTGGAAGGATACAATCCGTAAATCCCGCGTGGGGTGTGGAAGGTTTTGATCCTTTTGTTCCGGGGGGGATAGCTTCTCATCATATTGCGGCAGGAACGTTGGGCATATTAGCGGGTCTTTTCCATCTTAGTGTGCGTCCACCCCAACGTCTATATAAAGGATTACGTATGGGAAATATTGAAACTGTCCTTTCTAGCAGTATTGCTGCTGTCTTTTTTGCAGCTTTTGTCGTTGCTGGAACTATGTGGTATGGTTCAGCAACAACCCCCATTGAATTATTTGGTCCTACTCGGTATCAATGGGATCAGGGATACTTCCAGCAAGAAATATATCGAAGAGTTGGTGCGGGACTAGCCGAAAATGAAAATTTATCAGAAGCTTGGTCTAAAATTCCTGAAAAATTAGCTTTTTATGATTACATCGGAAATAATCCAGCAAAAGGGGGGTTATTTAGAGCGGGTTCAATGGACAATGGAGATGGAATAGCCGTCGGTTGGTTAGGACATCCCGTTTTTCGAGATAAAGAGGGACATGAGCTTTTTGTACGTCGTATGCCTACTTTTTTTGAAACATTTCCTGTTGTTTTAGTAGATGGGGACGGAATTGTTAGAGCCGATGTTCCTTTTCGAAGGGCAGAATCGAAATATAGTGTCGAACAAGTAGGTGTAACTGTTGAGTTCTATGGTGGTGAGCTTAATGGAATAAGTTATAGTGATCCCGCTACTGTGAAAAAATATGCTAGACGTGCTCAATTGGGTGAAATTTTTGAATTAGATCGTGCTACTTTGAAATCAGATGGTGTTTTTCGTAGCAGTCCAAGGGGTTGGTTTACTTTTGGGCATGCTTCATTTGCTCTGCTATTCTTTTTCGGGCACATTTGGCATGGTGCTAGAACTTTGTTCAGAGATGTTTTTGCTGGTATCGACCCAGATTTAGATGCTCAAGTAGAATTTGGAGCATTCCAAAAACTTGGAGATCCAACTACAAGAAGACAGGTAGTATAACATTCTTTTGTTCTTTTCTAATTTTTTATAATTTTGAATTTCACATAAAGAACTAGATCAATCTTGATTTGAATCATAGCATTTACTCTTTTTTTTTTTGAAAAGAGCCCCACCCCAAGAAACAGGTATGAAAGTTATAATTGTAAACCACGATCAAATCTATGGAAGCTTTGGTTTATACATTCCTCTTAGTCTCAACTTTAGGAATTATTTTTTTCGCTATTTTTTTTAGAGAACCCCCTAAAGTTCCGACGAAAAAGGTTAAATAATTTTTTATTATCTTCTTTTTTATTATCTTAATTGAAGTAATGAGCCCCCAATAGGGAGGGCGCATTACTTCAACTAGTCCCCATGTTCTTCAAATGGATCTCTTAGTTGTTGCGAGGGTTGCCCAAAGGCAGTATATAAGGCATACCCAGTAAAACTTACAAGTAAACCAGATATAGAGATGGCAATTAGGGTTGCTGTTTCCATTATTCTAATTCTCAAGTTTCCAGATCACAATAGATCTATAGGATAAGATCCTTATATTTACAGCGGAATGGTATACAAAGTCAACAGATCTAAATGAATAAAAAATAGTATTTATGGCTACGCAAACCGTTGAGGATAATTCTAGATCTGGTCCAAGACGAACTGTTGTAGGGAATTTATTGAAACCCTTAAATTCAGAATATGGTAAAGTAGCCCCGGGGTGGGGAACTACTCCTTTGATGGGTGTTGCAATGGCTCTATTTGCGATATTTCTATCTATTATTTTGGAGATTTATAATTCGTCCATTTTATTGGACGAAATTTCTATGAATTAGATTCACAAGAATCGAGTAATTAGTTTTTCAATAGAAAGTGAAGCATTTAGGTTTCTTATTGTTTGTTAGTCTATTCCATTTTGATTTGGTAGTTTGATCGTAGAATTTCTTTGTTTCTGTATTTCCGGAATATGAGTGTGTGACTTGTTTTAATTGGTCCTATTGAAAGTACAGAACATAAAAAGGGTCTGTCATCTTGATCGAGATGGTTTTATTCCGTCAGATATTTAATCTAGTATCTGGAGCACGGAATATAGAAAATAGATTCTAAAAATATTAAAACTATGATTCATACTAAATAATTAGACCTCGCAACTGGATTTAAAAACCTTTTCAAAGAGTTGTCAAAATAAATTGAAAAATTTTTATTCTTTCAAGCTTCTGGAGTTTTTATTTTTTTTGAGCAAAGGACAAATCTTTCCTTGAATTTTTTCATTCTATCTATTCATTGAAGAAGTGATGATCCAGTAATTCTTACTCAGGGAATTTTTGGACTTCGATTAAAGGTTTTTTTGAATCATCGTGGTTCTAGTATGAATCTGAGGTTTTTTTTTATTGATTCATATGGTCCTAACAAGAGAATCCTTATAAAAATTCAAGAATAATTAAGACAGCAGTAAAATCACATTATACAAATACAAAATGAAGTAAATTATAGAATATTCAAGAGGCCTTAAAAGATCACGATAAAGACAAGTGTGCCAACTTGATATTTTGGCATTATAATCAAAAAGAATAGCTTTCGGATTTTTATTTTTTATTATCGTAAGAGAAAATTAGAATCATAGGATGAAATAAAGCAGTTTCAAACTTTCTATTACAGATATCTGTTTTTGTTACAACCAATATTTGGGTATTTTTGTTTGAGCCGTACGAGATGAAATTCGCATATACGGTTCTCTGGGGGGGTTCCTTTGGGTTACCTATCTCAATAAAGTCTATGATTGGTTCGAAGAACGTCTTGAAATTCAGGCGATTGCCGATGATATAACCAGTAAATACGTTCCGCCTCATGTGAACATATTTTATTGTTTAGGAGGAATTACACTTACTTGTTTTTTAGTCCAAGTAGCAACGGGATTTGCTATGACTTTTTATTATCGTCCAACCGTTACTGAAGCTTTTGCTTCTGTTCAATATATAATGACTGAAGCTAATTTTGGTTGGTTAATCCGATCAGTTCATCGATGGTCGGCAAGTATGATGGTCTTAATGATGATTCTACACGTATTTCGTGTGTATCTTACAGGTGGTTTTAAAAAACCTCGCGAATTAACTTGGGTTACGGGTGTAGTTTTGGCTGTATTAACTGCATCTTTTGGTGTAACTGGTTATTCCTTACCTTGGGATCAAATTGGTTATTGGGCAGTAAAAATTGTAACAGGCGTACCCGAAGCTATTCCTGTAATAGGATCGTCTTTGGTAGAGTTATTACGCGGAAGTTCCAGTGTGGGCCAATCTACCTTAACTCGTTTTTATAGTTTGCATACTTTTGTATTACCTCTTCTTACTGTTGTATTTATGTTAATGCACTTTTCAATGATACGTAAGCAAGGCATTTCTGGTCCTTTATAGTGAATATGGATCATAGATATTTGTAATCACAATCATTTTTTATTTTGGGGATGATTTTATTTCATTGCTACAATTATGGATTATAAAACAAAATAAGACATGTATTTAGATATTTCTCTTCAACTTAACAAAAATTGAATTTTTTTTTTACATACATGAATAGTTGAAGGGAACTCTCCAAACAAAAAATGGATTATGGGAGTGTGTGACTTGAACTATTTATTTGGCCGAGCAGATATATGACTTTATCTTATCTGCCACATTAGAATTTACAATTAAATGTGTCTTTTTTCCAACCACCAAGCAAGGCTCTTACAGAGAGGGTAGGCTGGTTTTACTTCAAGAGAATCTTTTCTATGATCAGACTCGATTTTATTCTGCATCAACAGGCTCCGTAAGATCCAGTAAAAGAAGTGATGTGATATAGTCTGAATTCTATATAGTATGACAACGCATTCATTTCCTATGCATTGATTCGATTTCTGATACTATTGGAGTGAACAAAGTAGATCTAAAGAACAACGTGAGTTAGGTTATATTAGTAACAAGTAAATTCTTTGTACATAAAAAGTATCAAGATTTTTTTTTTGGACAGGATAACAATTGCAAAGTTTGAGATCACCCAGAAAGCATTTTCAACTTGAAAAGTCTACTTGGGTATTGAGCGTTTACTAAAGTTTACTTAAAACTGAATTTTTTTTTTCAATAAAAAAATTGTAACTTTTGAAAAAGAAAATCGAGTTTATTTTTTTATTTAGAATCTTCATATATGTGTGGATAACACATACATTTTTTTTTATTTTTTTCTATAGATACAGTTGAAAGCTTTGATTAGTGCTCGAGCCGGATGATGAAAAATTATCATATCCGGTTCTTTCGGAGGATGGATCTATAAGAATTCACCTATCCCAATAACAAAAAAACCTGACTTGAATGATCCTGTATTAAGAGCTAAATTGGCTAAGGGAATGGGTCATAATTATTATGGAGAACCCGCATGGCCCAACGATCTTTTATATATTTTTCCAGTAGTCATTCTAGGTACTATTGCCTGTAATGTAGGCTTAGCGGTTCTAGAACCATCCATGATTGGGGAACCCGCGGATCCTTTTGCAACTCCTTTGGAAATACTACCTGAATGGTATTTTTTTCCCGTATTTCAAATACTTCGTACAGTGCCCAATAAGTTATTGGGCGTTCTTTTAATGGTTTCGGTACCTACGGGATTATTAACAGTACCCTTTTTGGAGAATGTTAATAAATTCCAAAATCCATTTCGCCGTCCAGTAGCAACCACCATCTTTTTGATTGGTACTGTAGTTGCCCTTTGGTTAGGTATTGGAGCAACATTACCTATTGAGAAATCCCTAACGTTAGGTCTTTTTTAAACTTAGAAGATTGGTTTCATTTTTAATTCATTTTTAAATAAAATATCATGACATCTGTATTGTATATCTAGGGAGAATTCTTTGTGAACCGACTAATCCCTAGATACATCTATTCCATTTTAGATATATTCTGAACATTTGGATTTGTTCTAAATATTTAAATTACATATTTTCAGTTTAGAAAAAAATAAATTTGAAAAAATCTTATGTCAATCAATTTCAATTTTATGCAAAATACTTTTGTATTTTTAAAATGTCCAATATAGATTTTCCATCTTCTACGCGAAAATGTTCAAATTTCAGAAGGTCTTCTTGACTGTGACTCAAAAGTTCTAATAATGTGTGAATATTGGATCTTTTGAGACAATTATAGATCCTGGGAGGTAATTCTAATTGGTCAATAAAAATAGATTTCAATGCTATTTCTTTTTGGTTTTTCCTTAGTTTATCCTTAACCAATATATCATGAAAAGTAAAAAGGGGCAAAGTAACTTTGTGTTGATTTTTTTCTAAATTCAAGTTATCTTCTTCTGCGTGTAAAAAGGGAATAAATAACTCAATCAAATTTTGGGAGGCTTCATAAAGGGCTTCCTTAGGAGTTAAACTTCCGTTTGTCCATATCTCGAGAAAAAGTATCTCTTGTTTTTCATTCCCATTGACATAAGAATGAATACTATAATTTACATTTCGAACAGGCATGAATCTAGCATCTATATCATAACTTCCGTCTTGAAAGTTTTTTAGTGTTTTTATACGATACCCACGATTCCTCTCCATTTTTAATTCAATACACAAATGAATAGGTTCTGTTACGTTGGCTATATGTTGTCTATTATCAACGATTTCCACCGAGGGTGGTAAAATGATGTCTTGAGCGGTTATATATCCAGGACCTTTGAAAGAAATTGATGCGTCTTGTGTTCCATACATATTACTTTTCAATACAATTTCTTTCAAATTCATGAAAATTTCATGTACTGATTCTTCAATACCTATTATGGTAGAATATTCATGTGGTATTTTCTCTGATTTTACACGTGTGATACATGTTCCCTCTATTTCTCCGAGTAAAATTCTTCGGATTGCAATGCCTATTGTATCGGCTTGACCTTTCATAAGTGGGGACAGAATAAAGCGTCCATAATAAAGACGCTTACTGTCTATTCTTGATTCAACACATTTCCATTGTAGTGTCTGAGTAGAGACTCTGAATTTCTCTTGAACCATAGTAATATATTATTTTGATCAAACTTTTGACTTGTTTTTTTCTCTTGAAATATTTTTCATGTTTATTTTTAGTTTTATACCCGTCTTTTTTTAGGAGACCTACATCCATTATGTGGCATAGGAGTTACATCTCGTATAAAATTTAATAGTATACCACTTCTACGAATAGCTCTTAATGCTGCATCTCTTCCGAGACCAGGCCCTTTTATCATGATTTCTGCTCGTTGCATGCCTTGATCCGATACTGTTTGAATAGCATTTCCTGCTGCAGTTTGAGCGGCAAAAGGTGTTCCTCTTCGTGTACCCTTGAATCCACAAGTACCAGCGGAGGACCAAGAAATCACCCGACCTCGTACATCTGTAATAGTCACAATAGTATTGTTGAAACTAGCTTGAACATGAATAATTCCCTTTGGGATTTTACGAGTATGATTACGCGAACCAATACGTACATTTTTACGCGAACCTGGTTTAGGTATAGATTTTGCCATATTTGATTATTTCAATATTTCATTAAAAAAAAAAGAAGTCTGTATGGAGATATCCATTTCATGTAAAAAACGGATCCTTTTCAAATTATTTTCTTAATTGAATATTCAATTTTTTCTATATTCATTATTCATTCTATTTATTTGATTTTGATGAATATCAAATACAATTTTTGAAATCAAATGTAAAAGTTGAAATCTCAATAATATTTAAAAAATGGATTTTTCATTTTGATAGAATAAATAGAATAATATATATAATTTGATAAATTTCTCTATTTTTTTATCTATTCTCTTTTTTTTGGAAAGCTTCCGTTTGTTCAAATATTATCCTTGTCTTTGTTTATGTTTTGGATTGAAACAAATTACTATAATTCATCCTCGTCTTCGAATCAATCGACATTTTTCACAAATTTTACGAACCGAGGCGTTTATTTTCATATTTGACATTCCTTAATTAGTTAATCCCAAATTTTGGAAGAAAATAAGGGTTCCTTACATTTTGAACTTAGATTATTGGCCTTCTTCATAAAATAAAGTTGAGATTAAAAAACATCCTAATTCAATGACTTCTTTTCTTTTTTTAACGTATGTCCAGAAAAAGTATTGGAAACATAGCTTAGAATAGAAATCAAAATCCAATTTGCATGAATTGTATATAAACTTTAAACCCCGGGCAAATGATTTATGGATAAGTTATTCATTTAGTAATTAAATCTTTGTGAATTCCCCCTTTTTTACAATTCCAGTTAAATCCCTTCTTACATTCCCAAATATCCAAATATATAGATCTATACAAATATATTTATCAGGCTATTATAAACTTGCATTTTTTCTATCTTTTTTTTTACATAAATGAAATGGATACAAGTTTCTCATAGAATTCGGATATTAGAAAGATTACCATATATAACATAAAACTTCGCCGCCAATTTTTTCTAATCGAGCCTCTCGATCTGTCATTATACCTCTAGAAGTTGAAAGAATCACAATCCCCAGGCCTCCTAAAATTCGAGGGATTTGTTGATAATTGTAATATATGCGTAGACCGGGTGTACTTATTCGTTTTAAATTTAAAAAACTTTTATATGATTCTTTTCTATTTCTTCTATACCGTAGAGTTAAAACTAAAAAATATTTGTCGTTTTCTCTATGTTTTCTGATGTTTTCAACAAAACCCTCTCGTAAAAGGATTTTTACAGTTTTTTCTGTAATGTTAGTAAAAGGTAATTGAACCATTCCTTTTTTATTCATGTCAGCATTTCGTATATAGGTTATTATGTTAGCGATAGTGTCCTTCCCCATGGTAAACGAAAAATATTGTTGCCTCTTACTTTTTATATAATCAACATACTCCTTACATAAAATGTTCTTATTTGTGTATTTTTTATCTATAGATAGATCTTTATAACTCATTATAGCTCATTGACTAAGTTCGTTGAAATTTCTATTGTGACTAGCATCGACTATTGTCAAATAAACAA